>ERZ802821.40-NODE-40-length-59360-cov-11.4222_pt1 | contig 59360 bp, 62 predicted proteins | sample MGYA00345648_ERZ802821 | MGnify/ENA primary metagenome ERZ802821 (study PRJEB30503, sample SAMEA104212357) | marine metagenome | biome: Westerlies Biome; feature: [SRF] surface water layer (ENVO:00010504) within the epipelagic zone...; material: water (ENVO:00002006)... | reverse complement strand
AATATTCCCCACTGCTGCCTCCCGTAGGAGTCTGGGCCGTGTCTCAGTCCCAATCTTGCTGATCATCCTCTCAGACCAGCTACGGATCGTTGCCTTGGTAGGCCTTTACCCTACCAACAAGCTAATCCGACGCGGGCTCATCTAAAGGCGATAAATCTTTCCCCCTTAGGGAATATTTGGTATTAGCTATCGTTTCCAATAGTTGTTCCAAACCTCTAGGTAGATACCCACGCGTTACTAAGCCGTCTGCCACTGTCCACCCGAGCAAGCTCGGGTTTCTCGTTCGACTTGCATGTGTTAAGCGTGCCGCCAACGTTCGTTCTGAGCCAGGATCAAACTCTTAAGTTTGAACTATTATGACTCGCTTGTTCTTTATTAATCTCAAAAACTTTGACAAGAGCACTAATTAAAAATTAATACACTTGTACGTTGGTTTGAAACGTAAAGACGAGTCAAATAAATTTGATATATTCCATAAGAAATATATCCGCTTGGACATCGCCACCTACGTTTCTCTTTCTGTCAATCACAATTTCAAAGAGCGCACAAAAAGAAAACTGATCTAGCTAGATAAACCAGCAATTCTGAAGAACAATTTTCTAAATGTGTTTGGTAAAAAACCAACCAAACTTTTTACAGTCTGGAATAGGGTTTATAAGTACCTCTAAAGGCAATGTAAACCTTTTTCTTGTAATTTTTTACCAAAAATTTAATAAAAATCTGTCATACTAAATTATTTATATATTTCAGATGTTTAATAAGGCAAGTATAGTACTTTTAAGAACTTTCAGCAACGTCTAAATCGTCACCTTCGGCAATAGAAATAACATTTTCTTTAATTTCTTCTTTAGAATCTAAAGATTTTTCTTCAACACTTTTATTGTTTGTATGTCCATTACTATTACTTACTTGTCCATTGCTAACTTGGTTGGAAGAATTATTATTATCTGATGAGCTTTCTTGTTTTTCAAACTTTCCGCTTTCAATTAAAAGTCGTGCATAATGTTCGGCATGTTGAAAGTAGCTTTCTTGAAGAACATTATCACCTGATGATTGAGCGTCACGAGCCAAGGAAAGATATTTTTCATAAATTTGTTTAGAAGATCCTCTAACTTTAATAGAGGGTCCGTTAGACTCAAAGTTGTTTCCATTATTACCGCCTGGGCGACGATTATTTCTTCTTCTGTTATTATTATTTCTAGGCTTAACCATAATAACACATTCTAAATATTGATGAATCAATCATTAAAATTCCTAATTTTTTCTAGATAAATAATTCTAAGCAAACTTAATAAATTTATAATTTAACTGAGAATGATTTTGTACATTTACAAAAACTGAACGCACATTAGCCTTAACTTAATTGCATTTCCACATTTTTTTTTATTATTTTAAGTTTTTTTTGACTCAAAAGTCAATATTCTATCTAAACCATTGATATCAGTATATTTATCAAGAAATATAAATTCTTTAGATTCAAAAATTTTGATAACATTCATTGCTTGATTAAAGCCAACCTCTAATATAACTCTGCCTTTTTTACTTATTATCCTATTAATATCTTCTGCAATTTCTCGATAACATTTTAACCCGTCGTCTCCTCCATCAAGCGATAACAAGGGGTCATAGTTTTTTACATTATTTGCTAAAGTATCAATATCTTTTGAGGGAATGTATGGAGGGTTTGAAATAATCAAATCATAAAAATCACTTATTGGTGACAACCAATTTGAGACTATAAAGGTTGCTTGTTTCTCGAGATTGAGATTCATAGAGTTTTTTTGAGCAATATTTATAGCCTTAAAAGAAATATCAATACCAAGAGCGCTTAAATTTTTATTATCCTTTAAGATTGATAAAATTATACACCCTGACCCAGTTCCTAAATCAATAAAATTTTTATAGCCTCTATCAAGAATAAAATTATTAGCTATTTCGACTATAAGCTCTGTTTCAGGCCTTGGGTCCAAAACATCCTCTGATATAAAAAATGTAGATTTATAGAATTCCCTTTTTCCAAATATTTTACTTACTGGCTCTCCCCTTAATCTTCTTGAAAGTACTTCATCCACTTCATTGATCTTATTATCGGGTACTATTATTTGTGAATTGAGGATGAGTTCTTTTTCATCAAAACAAAATATTTCTTTTAGGATAATTCTTGAATCGAGAGAGCTTGTTTCAATACCTGAATCAAATAATTTCTTTGTAATGTTTGTTTGTAAGTCACTTAAAAACAAATAACTATCCCTCGAGCAATTGTCTTGTTTTCTCTTCAGAGGTTAATGCTTCGATTAATATATTAAGATCTTGCCCCTCTAAAATAGTATCTAGTTTGTGAAGAGTTAGCGTAATACGATGATCTGTTACACGACCTTGTGGGAAATTATAAGTTCTAATTCTCTCCGATCTATCACCTGATCCAACCTGAGAACTTCGATCAGCAGCTCTTTCTTGTTGTTGCTTAAATCTCTCTGCTTCATATAGTCTAGCCCTTAAAACCTTCATGGCTTTAGCCCTATTTTTATGTTGGGACTTCTCGTCTTGTTGGGTAACAACCAAGCCAGAGGATAAATGCGTTATTCTTACAGCACTATCAGTTGTGTTAACTGATTGACCACCTGGTCCGCTAGCACGAAAGACATCAACTCTAATGTCTTTCTCTTCAATTTCTATATCCACATCTTCTGGCTCTGGTAAAACTGCAACTGTTGCAGCAGAGGTATGAACACGTCCGTTTGATTCTGTTGTAGGTACGCGCTGTACCCTATGCACACCAGACTCAAATTTTAATTTTGAAAAAACACCATTACCCACTATAGATAAAATTACCTCTTTAAATCCTCCAACATCCCCATCTGAAATAGATATAATTTCAGTCTTCCAGCTATTGGCATCTGAAAACCTTTGATACATTCTGTATAAATCACCTGCAAATAAAGCTGCTTCATCACCTCCGGTTCCAGCTCTAATCTCTAAAATCACATCACTTGAGTCTGCCTTGTCCTTTGGTAATAAAAGAATTTTGATTTCATCATTTAATGAATTAATTTTTTTTTCTAATTCTTCTAATTCCTCCGAAGCTAAGTCCTTCATTTCTTTATCAGTAGACTCTTCTTCTAATAGATTTTTTAAATCAGACATTTCTATATATATATTTTTCCATTCAACGACTGACTCATAAAGTGGTTGAATCTCGGAATACTCTTTTGATAGTTCTACAAATTTTTCGGAGGTATTTTCTTTTCCCAACTGTTCCTCGAGACTCTTCCCTTTTTGAAGAATGTCTTCAATCTTATCTAGTGGAATAGCTGTCATTTTTTTCCTCTTTGACTATTGAACGTGCTTTTTCTTCAACATGCTCTACTATTTTTTCAACCATATCTTTGTTATCTAATTTTGATAGTTGCTTACCACTAATATAAATCATACCGCTATCTTTTCCTCCCCCAGTAAATCCTACATCTGTATAAAGGGCTTCGCCAGGACCGTTCACCACACAACCTATTACTGAAAGAGTTATAGATTGTTTAATATGTGATAATTTTTCTTCTAATACTTTTACTGTATCAATAACATTAAAACCTTGTCGAGCACATGAGGGGCAAGAAATTATTGTAACTCCTCTTGAACGCAAACCAAGACTTTTCAAAATATTATATCCAACATAAATTTCTTCAACTGGGTCAGCTGATAATGAAACCCTTATAGTATCGCCAATTCCATCAAGTAATAATTGTCCAATGCCAATTGATGATTTTATTGAACCCGTCATCAGACCACCAGCTTCAGTTACACCGAGATGGAGTGGTGCTTTAGTGACCTTGGCCAATTGTCTATATGATTCCATAGTTAAAAGAACGTCAGAAGCCTTAACTGAAATCTTATACTGATCAAAAGATTGATCTTGAAGTATTCTTTCATGCATTAATGCACTCTCTACCATCGCCTCAGGACAAGGACTTCCGTATTTTTCTAAAATATTTTTTTCTAGCGAACCCGCATTAACGCCAATTCGAATTGAACAATTATTATCTTTGGCAGCACTAATTACCTCTTTTACCCTACTAATATTTCCAATATTACCAGGATTGATCCTTAAACAAGATGCGCCTGCTTCTGCAGCTTCAATTGCCCTCTTATAATGAAAATGAATATCGGCTACTATTGGAACACTGCACTCAGGGATAATTTTCTTTAGAGCTTTTGTAGAGTCCCCATCAGGGCATGAGATTCTTACTAAATCAGCACCTGCCTCTTCTAATTGTTTTACCTGTTTTACAGTAGCCAATACATCAGAGGTATTAGTATTAGTCATAGATTGAACTGAAATTGGAGAGCTTCCACCTATATTCAAAGATCCAACAGAAATAACATTGCTATTCCGTCTTTCAATATTTCTCCAATAGTAATTTTCCATATACTTACTCGCCAAATATTACTTGAGGTCAATTAATTAGAAATATTTCCTAACTCAAAATGATCATGTAATGTATTTAATGCTTTTTCAGTAAGGTCTTTATTTATAAGTACTGAAATCTTGATCTCAGATGTAGAAATAACATCAATATTAATATTATTCTCCGATAAAACTCTAAACATCTGGCTTGCAACACCTGCATTACTTCTCATTCCTACGCCAACAATTGAGATTTTAGAGATATTAGTATCTACAATCAAATCTTTATAAGAAAGATTAGAAGATAAGCCCTCCATTAATTCTTTTGCTCTAATAGATTCATCACTGGGGACTGTGCAAGTCAAGTCCGTTGTTTTTCGATCATCAGAAATATTTTGTACAATCATATCTACATTAATACCATCATCCGCGAGTACACTTAAGATCTCTGCAGCTACACCTGGTTTATCTTTAATACCAATAAGTGTAAGTTTTGCATCATTTGTTGAAGCAGCAACTCCAGTTACAATCTTCTTATCAGCTATACTATCTTCATCGCAGACTAGAGTCCCGTTTTTGTCTTCACCTATGTCAGAAAAACTAGACAATACTCTCAAAACAACATCATTATTCATTGCTGTTTCTACAGAGCGAGTCTGTAAAACCTTTGCCCCAAGTGATGCCATCTCTAACATTTCCTCATATGAAATTTTATCAAGTCTTTTTGCAGTTGGTACTTTATTTGGATCTGACGTGTAGACGCCATCAACATCAGTATAAATGTCACAAAAATCAGCATCAATTGCAGCTGCAATTGCTACTGCAGAAGTATCAGAACCACCTCTCCCAAGAGTCGTTATTCTACCTTCCGAATTAATACCTTGAAAACCCGGTATAATAATGACTTCATTTAATTCTAATAAATTAATAAGTTCTTTGGAGTGGATTGCTTCAATGCGAGCTGATTTATGATCACCACTTGTAACTATTGGAATCTGCCATCCTAGTCTGGATTGGGCTTTAATTCCTTGAGAATTTAATAAACCTGATAAAGCGCCTGCACTAACCTGCTCTCCGCTAGAAATCACTACATCGTACTCAGAATTTTCAAAACTTTTTGATAAATCTTTTGTTAAATTAATCAATTTATCTGTCTCTCCAGCCATAGCAGATAAAACAACAACTATTTGATTTCCTAAATCTACCTCTGATTTAACAATTTTAGCAACATGGTTGATCCTTTCAACACTACCAACTGATGTTCCTCCAAATTTCATTACTATTCTAGACATTTTATTCTCCAAGATATTTAAATACCTGAAATTCTCCAAAAAATATAATATTTTTGAATTTTCTTATTGGGCGTGAGGTATAGATAGTGTATAGGCGATGAAGGAGCAAGTATTAGTGACTAAAGAAAAGAAAATAAAAAACTCAACTATTGATCAGGAAGAACATGACAAGTTCTATAAAATGGCAGAGGAATGGTGGGATCCAAATGGAAAGTTTAAGACTCTCCATAAATTTAACCCCGTTCGAATTGCTTTTATTAGAGAAAAAATAATTACTCACTTTAATATTAATCCTAAAAATAAGAATCCCTTTAACAAAATAAAACTTTTGGATGTTGGCTGCGGCGGAGGTTTATTATGTGAACCTATGTCAAAATTAGGGGCTAACGTTACAGGAATAGATATTGTTGAAAAGAATATCAAAACGGCATCTGCACATTCAGAGGCAAATAACCTTCCTATTAAATATATGGTTAATACCGTTGAAGACTTGGCAGAGAAAAAAACTAAATATGATGTAATTTTAAATATGGAAGTAATTGAACATGTTTCAGATGTTAGTTTGTTTATAAAGTCCTGCAGCGACCTGCTTTCAGAAAATGGAATTATGATTTTTGCTAGCCTCAATAGAACTCTTATTTCTTATGGATTAGCAATTATTGGAGTGGAATATATTTTAGGATGGCTCCCAAAAGGAACCCATGATTGGAATAAATTTATAACTCCAGAGGAATTAAAAGTTTTATTTAAAAGTAATGAATTGAAAATCGATGAAATCAAAGGTGTAAAATACAATCCTATTTTTGATACTTGGAAAATATCAGATGACTTGTCTGTTAACTATCTTGGTTTTTCATCAAAAATTAATTCTTAAGTTTTGGATTTATCCCTGGTAAGGGCTCCACGTTTATTCCTTCTTCTATTAACTCCACAGCATCATCAATTGAAGTTTCTCCATAAATTTCTCTTTCCTCTTTTTCACCATAATGAATTGCTCTTGCCTCGTCTGCGAACTTATCTCCAACATAATCAAAATTATTCTCAACATGCTTACGAACTTTATTTAAAATCATTTCAACCTTATCTTTTTTTTGCTTCAACCCATCAGTTTTTTGTTTTTCTGAAGAAATACGAGGAGCCATAATATCTTTTTTAATCTTTGTGGATGAACATGTTAGGCAAGAAATAAGATTTTTTTTATTTTGTTTCTCAAAGCTTGAAGAGTCTGAAAACCATGCTTCAAAAACATGGTCCTTATCACATTTTAAGGAATATTTGATCATGATGACTCACTTTTAATTAAATAGGGTTTATTTCCTTTTATTGAGGGAATTTTTAAACGAGCCTGATGAACCTCATCAAGATTGATTTTGAAATCCATCAATCCAGTTCCTTTTTTCTTTTCAGCAACTATTTTTCCCCAAGGATTAACCACTAAAGAGTGGCCATATGTTTTTCTTCCATTTTCATGTAACCCATTTTGAGCTGGGGCAATAACAAAAGATCCGGTTTCAATAGCCCTAGCTTTTAAAAGTGAATGCCAATGATCCTTGCCAGTGTGAAAAGTAAAGGCTGATGGAACAAACAAAATTTCTGCTCCTGACTGTGCAAGATCCCTATATAAATTTGGAAACCTCAAGTCATAACAAATGGTTAAACCAAGTTTTCCAAAAGGTGTTTTTGATACAACTGCTTTATTGCCTGCTTTATAAGTCTTACTTTCTAAATATCTCTCAGTTTCAGAAATCTCAACATCAAATAAATGGATTTTATCATACCTGCTATGAATTCTTCCATCAGAGTCAATTAGGATTGTTCTATTAGAGGCCTTATTTTTTCCAGCCTTAACAATCCAAGATCCAAGGTTTATCCAGAGATTTAATTCTTTCGCTAAAGCTCTTAATTTCTTAATAAAAATATCATCTTTTTCAGCAGTTATTTTTTTAAAAAGCTTAGAACTTCTCAGCTCCATAATATTTGTAGTTTCAGGGGTAGAGACAAAACTTATTCCTCTATCAGCTGCCTTACGAATAAGGCTATCTAAAGTTTTAAATGACTCCTTAGGATTACATCCTGTTTTTAATTGAATTAAAGAATGTTTAGCTAACACTAATGCCCTTCCAGTAATTTATTTAATTCACCATTTCGATCTATTTCATACAAATCGTCATATCCACCCACATGTGTTTCACCAATGAAAATTTGGGGCACTGATCGTTTTCCACCTGATCTTTCTAACATTTCTTCCATGACTTTAAAATCATTTCCAATATAAAGCTCATTGTACTCAAGATTCTTCTGCGATAGTAAGTCTTTTGCTTTAACGCAATAAGGGCACATTGGTCCAGTATAAATATCTATTTTCAAATCTAATCTCCTGATGATTTATATGATATATAGTAAATTAAATTTAAAAAAACCATATAGTATTTAATTTTAAACATAAGCCCGAGATGTAAAGAATGATTCATGATCGTAAATTAGCCAGAATTAAAAGAAAAAGATCATTTGAAAAAAGGTCTGACTCAAAATTATTTTTTAATGATTATTGTAATGAGATGTTTGAAAGAATTGATCTTATTAAAAATACTTTTAATGATGGACTAGCCCTTGGTTTTCGAAATATAGAATTTACTAAAGCAAAAAATATTAACTCTTTAAAAAATGCTGAACTTAGCGTCTCAGAAAATACAGATTTAATTTGTGATGAAGAATATCTTCCAATCAAGAAATCTAGTCTTGATCTAATCATAAGTTTTTTTAACCTCCACTTCTCAAATGATATTCCAGGGATTTTATTTCAAATCAACCAATCCCTAAAACCAAATGGTTTATTTATGGGATGCCTTTTTGTTGGCGATACACTTAAAGAGTTAAGGTTTTGTTTGGCCAAAGCTGAGGAAGAAATTTCTAACGGTATAAGCCCGAGAATAAGTCCTTTTGCTGAATTACAAGATTTATCGAATCTCCTTCAAAGAGCGAATTTTAATTTACCAGTAGCTGATATTGATAGGCACAGGGTTGTATATGATAACCCATTAAAGTTAATGAGTGATTTAAGGGAAATGGGAGAAACAAATATATTAAAAGAAAAGCAAAAAAACTTTCTTAGAAAAGATATTTTAGAGAGAACTATAGAAATTTATAAAGATAATTTCTCTTTAGAAAATGGAAAAATATTTGCCACTTTTGAAATTGCTTGGATAATCGGCTGGAAATATCATGACAGCCAGCAGAAGCCTTTAAAACCTGGATCTGGAGAAAAAAATCTTGGTGAGGCAATAAGTGAATTAGGATAATTCTTTATTTATGGCCTTGTTAATTAACTCACAAGTTTTATCAATACCATAAAGGGCTACGAAAGATCCAAATCTTGGACCCTGTTCTTGACCTAAAAGGATTTGGTAGAGGGCCATAAACCAGTCTCTAAGGTTTTCATATTCAGCCTCCTTCCCAACATCATAAACAATAGTTTGAATAGTTTCCGCCTCAGAGCCTTTATCCAATTGTGAAAACCTCAATACTAACTCTTTTAAGGATTTCGTTTCTTCGTCCGAAGCTTCCCTATAAACCTTTGTAGGTAAAATAAAGTCATTAAAATAGGACAGTGCATAATCAAGTAATTGCCCAATATAGATCTCAGCATCTTCAGAAATCTCACCTATATAACCTCTTATAAATCCCCATAGAACATCTTTATTATCAGCTTGAGATGCATTAACTAAATTTAGAATTAGAGCAAAGGTAACAGGTATTTTATAAGAATTTGGTTTGCCATTATGAATATGAAAAACAGGATTATTTAATTGCTCAGAAGCAGTTTGACTTGAATACTTTTCTAAAAAGGTTTGGTATTCATCAACAGCTTTAGGAATTACATCAAATGAAAGTTTTTTTGCCCGTCTAGGCTTTTGATACATATAAAGGGATAAGCTCTCTGGATTAGCATATTTCAACCACTCATTAATGGTAATACCATTTCCTTTTGATTTGGAAATTTTCTCACCATTCTCATCAAGGAAAAGTTCATAATTAAAACCTTCAGGGGGATTTTTACCAAGTGCACGGCAAATCTTTCCAGATAAATTTACCGACTCAATTAAATCTTTACCAGCCATCTCATAATCGACACCTAAAGCTACCCAACGCATAGCCCAGTCAACCTTCCATTGAAGTTTGCACTTACCTCTCAAGATAGAAGTTTCCACTTCTTTATTTGTTAAATAGTTATGATAAAGAATAGTACTCCTCTCTTTATCTATTTCTGTAACTTTTGCCATCATCACCTTTCCCGTCTCTTCACATATAGGTAAAAAGGGTGAATATGTTTCTCGCCTAGCCTCACCTAGGGTTGGTAAAATTATATTTAATATTTCATCATAGTTTTGTAAGACATCCTTAAGAGTATTATCAAAATGACCGGAGACATATTGCTCTGTTGCACTCATAAACTCATATTCAAAATCAAATTGATTAAGAAAATCTCTTAAAAGACTGTTATTGTGCTCTGCATAACTATCAAATTTTTCGTATGGATCAGGAATACTCGATAAAGGTTTTTCAAGGTTTTCTTCAAGCGTCTTTTGATTGGGTATATTATCAGGAACTTTTCTTAGTCCATCCATATCGTCAGAAAAACAAATAATCTTTGATTTAATAGATGGGTCTAAAGTTTTTAAAGCAAACCTCACCATCGAGGTCCTTGCAACCTCTCCAAAAGTTCCAATGTGAGGCAAGCCAGATGGGCCATAACCCGTCTCAAAAACTACGTCTTTATTATTTTTCTCAAGACGTTTAAGTATTTTTCTCGCCTCTTCAAAAGGCCATGACTTGCTTTCTTCAGCTTCTGCTATTAAAGATTTATTCATGAACTCGCTCAATATTATTGATAGCCTTATTTATACTATGACGCTATCCGCTGCAACCGATGGTGACATTTCTGATAAAGAAATGAATACAATCAATTATCTTTTTACCACCTTGCCTGTTTTTGAGAAAGCAAACAATGACTATTTGTCTAAAAAAATGATTGAATGTATGGAGTTAACCCAAGAAGAGAGTAATTTTGAAAATTTATTAGATCATATTAATGAAGGATTAGATTCAAAAAAAGATTTAAAGAAAACTGCTTATATTTTAGCCCTTGAAGTCATGATGGCGGATCTAAATGTAGTCGAAGAGAGCATAAGGTTCCTCGAGTTACTCGGAGAAACTCTTCAGTTAAATAATCTTGAAATATCATCTATAAAACATACAATGAAATTTAAATATCAAGATATATAAAATTAATCATCACAATCTTCTGTATTACAACGGTTAATAAATACACCATTAAAAATTCCAGTTCTCTCTTTTTTTATATTTCTTAAATTACTATTATTTGGAAAAGCGTTTATTAGTGCTTCATTAACAAATTTCTGAAACTGATTTCTATCCTCAAAATTACGTTTATTCAAATATGATTTAACAATTGATAATAACTGCTGATCTATAACTTCATAAGTTGGATTTATTTCTTCATTTACCATTAAAATATCAAATGCCCCCCTTAAGTAACCGGAGCAATAAGAGTCAGAGCTTTCAAAATTATTACATACTTTCAAGGAATAATTATTTTCATCTGCGAATAAAATAATGGGTATAAACATAAGTATGAGAATGAAAGCTAATTTCTTTAAATTTGTCATTTTATTAAACCTACGTTTCTTAAAAATTCTTTACTTAAAGTGTGATTCCCAGTAGGAATTCCATCTTTGAACTTATCAGAATAAATAGAAACTAAATTTTTAGCAAATTTTTTTGAACAATTCTCCCAAGTAAAATCTTTTACAAATTCAACTGCATCATCCTTTTTTAAGTCATAGGCATATTCAATTGATTGTTTTAAATCATCAGATAAAAATCCTACTTTCTGACTAGTCACAATATCTTTTGGTCCAGTTACTGGGTATGCTGCAATAGGTAATCCGCTAGCTAAAGCCTCTAAAATAACAAGTCCAAATGTGTCTGATTTTGAAGGGAAAACAAATACATCGGAAGCTGCATAATATTCAGCCAATTCTTCTCCAAATTTGTATCCAACAAAATGAACATTTGGAAATTTATTTTTCAATTTTTTTAAATCTGGACCATCACCAATTACTACCTTTGATCCTGTTAAATCAAGACTCAGAAAATCTTCTAAATTTTTTTCTATACTTATTCTTCCAACATATAAATGGATTGGTCTCCGAAGACCTGACATTACATTGGTAAACCGAGGGTAAAAATTACTTGTATCAACACCTCTATTCCATAATTTTAGATTCTTAAATTTTCTAGCATGCAACTCTTTCTCTAAAGTTTTGTTAGATACCATTACAGCAGATGAATATTTATGAAACCATCGCAAAAGATAGTAACCAAAATCCAAAGGAATAGGAAACCTAGCTGAAATATACTCAGGAAATTTCGTATGATAACTTGTTGTGAAATTAAAATTATTTTTTTTAGCAAAATTTCTTGCTGAAAGCCCAAGCGGGCCCTCTGTAGCAATATGAATATAATCAGGGCCAAAAGAGTTAAATATTTTTTTTATTATCGATTTAGAAAAGATAGGTAGCCTAATTTCAGGATAAGTAGGACAAGGAATTGTTTTGAATTGAGATGGCTCAATTATTTTTACCTCATAACCATAGGACCTCAAACAATCAATCGTTTTTGTTAATGTAACAACAACTCCATTTACTTGGGGATCCCAAGCATCAGTAATAATTAGTATTTTTTTACGCAAGTTGGCCTGACCTTGGATTTGATAAACTTTCATGAGCAATTATATTTGATGACTCAGAAATTAATGATTTGTCTCTTATACAATCTAATAACTCTAATCTTCCTCCATTATGCTCTACAAGAGCTGTGCATGACTCAACCCAATCGCCTGTATTTATATACAAGATATTATCATATTTTTTTATTTCTGCATGATGGACATGTCCGCATATGATTCCATCGACATTTCTATTTATTCCATCTTGGGCAACTTTTTTTTCAAAATCAGAAACAAATTGAACCGCACGTTTTACTTTTAATTTTAACCATGCAGAAATTGACCAATAATCATATCCAAAATATGATCTCCACCTATTGATATGAGTATTAAGCCTAAGCGCGAAAGTATAAAGAATATCACCAATAAATGCTATCCAAGGTGCTTTTATACATACATCATCATAGGCGTCACCATGAATAAGAAAGAATTTTCTTCCGTCTTCAGTTTCATGGATAGCTTCATTAACAATTTCTATATTTGCAAATGTTTGCTGATCAAATGATCTAAAATCTTCATCATGATTGCCAGGAATATAAACAACTCTAGTACCATTTTTAGCTTTTTCTAATATAATATCTACCGCTTGAGAGTGCTTTTTTGGCCAAAACCACGATTTTTTTAATCGCCAACCATCAAAAATATCTCCTAATAAATAAATATTTTCAGCTTCGTTAGTTTTTAAAAAATCTAATAGATAATCAATCTTACATCCTCTGGTTCCTAAATGAACGTCCGATATAAAAATAGATTTATATTGTTTATTAATTCTTTTTAATAATGACATAATGTTATTTCACCTTAAGTGTTTAATAACTAAATCATTAGGAAGATTCTATGACATCAAAGTGACAGTTTTTTTTAGAGTTTATGAAAAAAATATTATTTTAAACTAAATTAAATATTTATGATTGAATAAAATGTTTTGACAATCGAAGGTTTTGTTTTTGATAATTTGAACCTATCGAAGACCCATAAAATTTTTCAGGAAATTCCGTAAGTTTTTCATACATTAAACGTCCCACTATTTGATTATGCTCCAAAATAAAAGGAACATCATAGCCCCTCACCTCAAGAACAGCTTTTGATCCCTGCCCATCTGATGATCCATGCCCAAACCCTGGATCAAAAAATCCAGCATAATGCACTCTGAATTCTCCTATTGAGGGGTTAAAAGGAACCATTTCAGCTGCATGACTTGGCGGCACAGCAATTGATTCATATGAAGCTAATATATAAAATTCACCTGGATCTAAAATAATTCTATTTTCATCATTAATAAAAACTGGATCCCAAAACTTTGAGACAGAATACTTGTTTGGTTTGTCTAAATCTATCAGTCCGGCGTGTCTTTTGGCTTTATAGCCAACGATTTCATTTTCACTATTACCATTTAAATTTACAGAAATTGCCAAACCTTCAGAAATATCAGCTTTTCCGTTATAAACTATTCCTTCTTCCGAATGTAAGCGCTTTAATTCGGTATCAGAACTTGTTGTTCTTCCTCTCCTAAATCGCATTTGATTTAGTCGTGTACCCTGTCTCACGATCACTGGAAAAGTTCTTGGCGAAATCTCTAGCCATAAATGACCCTTATATCCACCTGGTACCTTATCAAATTCATGACTACCGTCGCAAATTAATCTTGTAAAAACATCAACCCTACCTGTTGAGCTTTTAGGATTTGATATGGCTGTTATTCTCTCTGGAAGCGACAAAGCTTCCATTAATGGAACTAAATAAACACAACCAGTTTCTAGAACGGCTCCATCTGAAATATCAATTTTATGTAATGCAAGCTCAGATAATTTTTCTTTTACTGATCCCTCTGACGGCAAAAAACTGGCACGTATTCTATAGGCTATATCACTCAACCTCAAATCAAGGCTAGCTGGCTGAATTTGTTCTTCCTCAATATTTCCTTGAGACCAAACTTCTCCACTTTCAATCATCGAACGAATGATTTGTCCGGGGAGAATGCCTGAAAGCGATATCTTCTGACCAGGAGCGCCATCAAAGCCCTCTGAAATAGTTTCAGAATCGGGAAATAAATCTGGTGATTTTTTTTCAGTCATTCAAACTTGATTCCTTGCATCAAATAAATCGTAATATTGTATTTTATAAATCTAAAGAAGATTATAAGTTCTTATGAAATGATATCAAAGAGGTATATAATAAAAAAATGAAAACAGCATCATTTATTATACAGCCAATAATTTCTGTTCTAGGGAAATTTTTACTTGGATTATCTTTTACAATGCTAATTCCTGGGTTTTTAGATCTTGCGGAAAGTAATTTCAATTCAACAGGTTTTTTTGTCAGCAGCCTCTTTACATTTTTTATTGGTATCTCGTTAATTTTAATAAATCGCGGAGGTAATAATAAAATTGAAATAAAGAGTGCCTTTATGTTGGTAATTCTAAGTTGGCTTATTTTATCAATATTTGCATCTCTTCCATTTATTGCTTCATCAGGAAACCTTGGTGTAACAGATTCTTTTTTTGAGGCTGTTTCAGGGTTAACTACTACTGGATCAACAATAATCAGTGATCTAGAAAATACTTCAAAAGGTATCATTCTTTGGAGGGCAATCCTTCAGTGGCTTGGTGGAATTGGGATAATTGTTAGTGCTATCTCCATCTTACCAAATCTGGGTGTTGGTGGTATGCAATTATTTAGGTTAGAAAGTTCGGATACCTCTGAAAAAATTCTTCCAAGGGCAGCAAGTATAGCTACAGAGATCACAGTTTTGTATATAGCTTTGTCAGTCATTTGTGGTATTTCCTATTGGTTGGCAGGTCTTTCATCTTTTGACTCTTTTGTTCATGCAATGTCTACAATTGCTACAGGGGGCTTCTCATCAAGATCAGATTCTTTAGGAGGCTTTAATAATATTAATCTTGAGACTATAGCAATCATTTTCATGATAATATCAAGCTTACCATTTGTGCTCTATCTAAAGGCGATTAGAGGAAAACCCTCGGATATAATTAAAGATCAGCAAGTCAGAGGTTTTTTTAAAACACTATTCATTGCTTCGATAGTGGTAATTTTATATCTCATTATATTTAAAGATTTTGTCTCTTTTGATGCAATAAGATATTCACTTTTCAATGTTACTTCCATTCTAACAGGAACAGGCTTTGTAACTGCAGAGTATGATATGTGGGGAACTCCTATCATATTAGTATTTTTATTTATCACTTTTATAGGTGGGTGTGCTGGTTCAACTACTTGTGGGATTAAAATTTTTAGACTGCAGATAATTTATTATAATTCCAAAGAAACTATTGGAAAATTAATAAGTCCTAATCGGGTGATTAATAAAAAATATAATGGTGAGCATATAAGCCAAGAGATTACCCAATCTGTCATAACATTTCTTTTTATCTTCATAGTTACATTTATTATTCTATCCGCCCTACTAAGTTTTACAGGATTAGATTTGATAACATCATTTTCAGCCGCAGCTACCTCGATTTCAAACGTTGGGCCAGGTCTAGGTAGTATGATTGGACCATCATATAATTTTTATGAAATCTCAGATATAGGAAAATGGTTATTGTCCGCTGGAATGTTGGCGGGAAGGTTAGAATTTCTTACTTTAATTGTAGTTTTTAATAGAGCTTTTTGGAAATAAGAATTTTTAACTAAAACACCAATCAATAATTCCTTTTTGAGCATGAACTCTATTTTCTGCTTCGTCCCAAACAAATGATTTATTTCCATCAATAACTTCATCAGTAACCTCTTCACCTCTGTGAGCTGGTAAACAATGAAGAAAAACTACATCATCTTTAGCAAGATTCATTAAATCATTCGTTACTTGATAATTCTCCAAAATCTTTCTTTTAGAGCTATCCTCTTTGTCGCCCATAGAAAACCATGTATCTGTAACAATACAATTGGAAGCCTTTGCAGCATCTTCAGGTAAAATATTATCTATTATATTTGCACCTTCATCTTTTGCTTTCTTAATTATATCTAAGTCAGCTCCAAAATTTTCTGGTGAACATATTCTTAATTCGAAATCTAATAAGGATGCTGCATGAATCCAGCTATGAGTCATATTATTTCCTGGTCCAAACCAAGTAACAACACTTCCATCGATTTTTCCTCTATTTTCTTCAAATGTCATTAAATCTGTTAAAACCTGGCATGGGTGTGATCTATCAGATAATCCATTGATTACTGGGACTGAGGAATTAGAGGCAAATTCAGTTATTGTAGAATGCTTATTAGTTCTCAACATCACAATATCAACATATCTTGATAAAACTTTAGCAGTATCAGAAATTGTTTCACCTCTATTTAATTGCATATCATTAGCGCCAACAGTTATTACCTTTCCACCAAGTTGAAACATTGCTGTTTCAAATGAAAATCGTGTTCTTGTGGAAGGTTTTTCAAAGATCATTGCTAATATTTTATCTTTAGCACAAGCGTCGGAGTCAACTTCAGCTTGAGCATGCCTTACTTTAGAATTCTTTCGCTCATGACAACTATCCAAAAGACTTCTGAAGTCTTTTTTTGAAAATGAGTCTAAATCAATAAAATGTTTAAGTTTTCCAGTCATATGCGATCATATACTATATTTTTATATTTGATAATGCTTGATCAAGCTTTTGTAATCCTGTTTCAGCATCCAATTTAGAGATATTAAGTGGTGGAAGCATTCTAACAACATTATCCCCAGCATTTACCAATAAAAGTCCCTGCTTAAAAGCCTCTTCAGTTATAATCGAATTCTTTTCAAGACATTCAACACCAATCATTAGACCTTTTCCTCTAACGCTTGAAATCTTATTACCGTGTTTTTTAAGAAGAACATCCAAGCCTTCAAAAAGAATTTGAGAGACAGTTTTTACATTAGTGAGAATATCTTCATCCTCAATAATATCTAAAACTTTTTTACCTATAGTGCATGCCAAAGGATTGCCTCCAAAAGTCGATCCATGAGTACCTCCTACCATACCTTGAGATACTTTTTCGGTTGCAAGAATGGCCCCCAGGGGAAAACCTCCTCCAATTGCTTTAGCAATCGTTACTATGTCAGGTTCAATAGACGCCCAATCATAAGCAAATAAACTTCCTGTTCTATACATACCTGATTGAACTTCATCGATAATTAATAAAATTCCATTGTCAGTACATATTTTTTTAATTTCCTTTAAACAATTTTCTGGAAGAACTCTAATGCCTCCCTCGCCCTGAATGGTCTCTAAAAGAACTGCCGCAGTATTTTTATTCAACGCCCTTTTAAATGCTTCATGATCGGCAAATGGAACAGAAATAAAGCCTTCTGGCATTGGTCCAAAACCTTCTGAATAACCTGGATTTGCAGCTGCAGCTAAAGTTGCTAATGTTCTACCGTGAAAAGATCCTGAAAAAGTAATAATTTCATTTCTTGATGTCTCACCTTTAGAATAAAAATATTTTCTAGCAACCTTTATTGCACCCTCGACAGCCTCTGCGCCAGAATTACAAAAAAATACTTTCTCTGCGAAGCTTAATGAACATAGCTTTTTTGCTAATTCCTCTTGTTCAGGAATTTCATAAAGGTTCGAGAGGTGCCAAATTTTATCAACACTATTCATCATTGCCTTGTTTAATTCTGGATGATTATGACCTAAAATATTTACTGCTATTCCAGCAGCAAAATCTAAATAATCTTCACCATTTCCAGATTTTAACCAAGACCCCTTTCCATTTACAAAGGAAACTGGATAACGATTATAGGTATTCATAATAGAGTTATTCATATTGTCCTCGAAACAAGTAATATAAAAATAAAATATCAGTCAGGAGATACCTTGTTTTAATTAAGTCTTCAACCTCCAACCTTTTTTTAATAAATAAAAATTTAAAACCCACAGTAAAATATTTAAGATAGTTATAAAATAAACACCAAAAATAACAGAGCTATCTGAAACACCGATAAATCCATAACGAAAGCCATCTATTATATAATAGAATGGATTATAATCGATTAGAACTCTTGCAAGGCCTGGCATCCTATCAACTGAATAAAATGTTCCGGACAAAAATGAGAGGGGTACTATTATAAAATTTGTAATTGTTCCTAAATGATCAAACTTTTCAGACCAAATACCAGTTATAATGCCTAACAAAGATAATAAAAGAGATCCAGAAACTGCAAAAAATACTATCGCCCACAAATTCACTATGCTTAAATCAACGAACAAAAAATGAATACAAGGAAGGGAAGCTAGAGCAACTACAACGCCCCGAGTAACTCCACCCATAGAAATTGCGATATTCATTTCAACAGCCGAAATGGGTGGCATTAAAATATCAACAATATTACCTTGTATTTTGGCAATCAATAAAGATGATGATGTATGATTAAAAGCCTGCTGAAGGATGGACATCATAATCAATCCTGGAGCTAAAAATTCTACAAACGGCACGCCATTGATGTCTGGTCTAAGATTACCTAATGCAAGCGTAAAAATAGCCATAAACAATATTGTGGTTGCAATCGGAGCCGCAATAGTTTGCAAGAAAATTTTAAAAAATCTTTGAACTTCTTTTTTGTAAAGTGTCCAGAGTCCATACCAGTTTATTGAACCTGGGTCACGTGGCTGTATCCATCGGTAGTGTGATTTATCTGACATTTATACATTTTCACTATTAATAAGAATAAATAAAGCTTATTTTTTAAAAAAACATTTTTTTTTAGTTTTTTAGTAACTATATCTTGTATGAGAAAAAAAATGTGTATACCATATATATTTATAATTTAACTAATTTGGGAGCAAAAAATGGCGTGGACTGATGATAGGGTCGAAATTCTAACAAAATTGTGGGGAGAAGGCCTTAGTGCAAGTCAGATTGCTAGAGAATTAGGTGATGTAACACGAAATGCCGTTATTGGAAAAGTTCATAGACTTGGTTTAGCAGGTAGAGCAAGCCCGACTAGACCTAAAAGTAGAATTAGACATAGAGAGCCCTCTAATTTTTCTTCAAACTTTGACTCAAAGGATAGATTTTCAGAAAATCTTAACCCTCTTTCCGTTCCTGAACCTGCTGTAAGCGCCGATGGTGAACCAATAAATATTCTTATGCTTACGGAAAAAATATGCAAATGGCCTATAGGTGAGCCAACTGATGAAGATTTTAGATTTTGTGGGCGAGGAAGAAGTGCAAATTCTGTTTATTGTGAAGAACATACTAAACTAGCTTATCAGCCACTAGACTCTCGCAGAAAAAAGAAGGCTAAATTCTCTGTTAAAAAAGTTGCTAAAACAAATATAGGCAACTACTAGAAGTTTTTCTCTATTGAATATCCTGCCGATCTGACAGTTCGTATTGGGTCTTCCTTACCCTCAATATTAAGCGCCTTTCTTAATCTACCGATATGTACATCGACTGTCCGTATTTCTACATTTATATTATCAATACCCCATACATTGTCTAATAGCTTTTCTCTACTAAAAACCATACCAGGGTGTTCAATTAGGCAATTTAATAATTTAAATTCTGTTGGACCAAGGCTTATAGAATATTCATCCCTTGTTACTTTATACTCTTCTCTATTAACTGAAATATCTCCTACTTTTACTACATTATCTCCTTTAGATAACATTGATCTTCTTAGAACAGCTTGAATCCTAGCTATCAATTCAGGAAATGAAAATGGTTTGGTTATATAATCATCAGCACCAGTCTCCAAGCCCCTTATTTTGTCATTTTCTTCACCCATGGCAGTAATCATAACGATTGGAACATTATTATATTTTTTTTGAGTTCTTAATCGACGGCATAATTCTATTCCTGAGATATTGGGTAACATCCAATCTAATAAAATTAAGTCTGGGTTAAAACTTTGACACTCTGATAGAACAAGTTCACCATCTTTAACTATATTTGTTTGATAGCCATTCTTAATGAGATTATAATCAATCAACATTGCTAAACTTTCTTCATCTTCAGCTATCAAAATTTTATAATTTTTATTAGTATTCATCTTATACCTTTTTTATAATAAATTTAAAAAACCGTCTCATCTTCAACTTTCATTTTTCTATCATCTCCTAGTTGCTCTCCAGTAACTATAAAGTGAGTGACTTCAGCAATATTTGTTGCTTGATCACCAATTCTTTCTAAATATCGGGCAATAAAAAAAAGTGGTACAAGGGCTTCAATTGCCTCTGGCTTTTCTTTAATATCTCTCAGGATAGCAGACAAAATATTTGCATATGATGAGTCAATTTTTATATCAGACTTCCAAACATCTAATGCATGATCTGCTTTACCTTGAGCATAATCCTCTAAAACAAGATCTAAACTTTGTTGAACATCTTTTGTTAAATTTACAAGTGCGTCTATAGTATTGGGCGATTTAGCATTCAATAGATCACCTTTTACGATACGCTTACAGACTCCTTTGCACATATCTCCAATTCTTTCCAAATAAAGAGAAACTTTTACTGCTGAAAAAACCATCCTTAGGTCGTTGGCCATTGGTTGTCTTTTAGCTAATATATTAAAAGTTAGATCCTCTAAAGAAACTTGCAGGGCATTAATTTGTTTATCCGCTTCAATTGTCTGTTTAGCAAGATTGTGGTCATTCATTCTTAGAGATTGCTCAACATTCCTTAATGCTAACTGAGCTAAACCTCCTAAACTCACAAGACCATCTGTTAAATCTTTTAATTCTTCATCAAATGAAGTTACTATATGCTGATCATCCATTTTTACCTCTATCCATACCTTCCTGTTACATAAGCCTCTGTTTGTTCATGATCTGGGCTTCTAAAAATTTTTTCAGTATCGCCAACCTCAATTAATTTTCCTAAATGAAAAAAAGCAGTTCTTTGAGATACTCTTGCTGCTTGTTGCATAGAGTGTGTTACAATAGTAATTGTAAAATTATCTTTTAATTCGTCAATTAATTCTTCAATCTTTGCAGTAGCAATTGGGTCTAAAGCAGAACATGGCTCATCCATTAAGATTATTGATGGATCAATAGCAATAGCTCTTGCAATACATAGGCGCTGCTGTTGGCCACCAGATAAACTAGTTCCTGGTTCCGAAAGTCTATCTTTAACTTCAGACCAAAGACCTGCTCTTTCTAAACTCTTTTGCACTTTCTCATCAAGATCATCTTTATGCAATATTCTACCATGAAGCTTGGGGCCATAAGCAACATTATCATAAACAGACTTTGGAAAAGGATTTGGCTTTTGAAAGACCATTCCTATTCTTGACCTTAACTCAACAACATCAATATCTGGATGATATATATCTTCATTACTGATTTTAATGGAACCTTCTACTCTACATATATCGATAACATCATTCATCCTATTAATGCATCTCAAAAAAGTTGATTTTCCACAACCTGATGGACCAATCAAAGAAGTAACCTCTTTTTCACCAATATTAAGATTGATACCAAATAAAGCCTGTTGATTTGCATAAAAAACGTCCACATTTTTGCATTCAATTAAAGCCTTATTTTTAATTATATTATTATTTTCTAATTCTTTATCCATAATTCAATCACCATTTAACTTCGTAACGTTTCCTCAATAATACTGCAGCAAGATTTATTAATACAAGAAGACTTATAAGAATTAAAGTGGCAGCACTAGTTTTTGCAACAAATGCTCTTTCTGGGCTATCAGCCCATATATATATTTGAACTGGAAGAGCAGTTGCGGGATCTGTAAACGTTGCGGGTATGTCGACAATAAAAGCAACCATTCCGATTAATAATAATGGTGCTGACTCACCAAAAGCCCTAGCTAAACCAATAATTGTTCCAGTAAGAATTCCAGGCATAGCTGAGGGGAGTAAATGTTGAAATACCACCTGCATCTCTGATGCTCCCATTGCCAGGGCGGCTTCTCTAATAGAAGGGGGAACAGATTGAAGCGATGTTCTTGTGGCTATAATTATTGTTGGTAAAGTCATTAAAGATAACACAAGACCCCCAACTAAAGGAACAGACCTAGGCATCCCAAAAAAGTTTATAAAAACAGCTAGACCTAATAAACCAAAAATTATTGACGGCACTGCTGCAAGATTATTTATATTAACCTCAATAAAATCAGTTATACGATTTTTTATAGCAAAGTTTTCTAAATATATGGCGGTTAAAACTCCTATAGGGAAACTTAATAATAATGTAACAGTTATGGTAATTAAAGAGCCAATTGTAGCCCCCCAAAATCCTGCAACTTCTGGCTCTCTACTATCACCATTTAAAAATAGATTTTTAGATATTTTATTTTTTACAAGACCAGTTCCATCTAATTGATTTAACCAAGTAATTTCTTTATTATCCAATCTTCTTTCATCTTCTGGAAGAGATATATCAACATAGCCTTTATAAAAAAGATCAGAATCATCAGTGAATAAAACATTAAAATAAAATTTCTTACCTATATATGAAGGATTCTCTCTAACAAAATCTCTAAGAGTATAGGTTGCGCTTGAAGAAATTAACTTGAATAATTTTCTTTTATCAGAACGACTCTGAACCTCAGGGAAAAAAGAAAACAGAGAAGATCTTATGATGCCTCTATAATTAATATCATCTATTCCATCCTCTAAAGAAATTTCAGTCATATTTATTTCAAGGTCAATTGTATAATTTGTATAGGCTGGGATTGATCTATAAATCATAGAGCCAACTATAATGGCAAGCATTGTTGCAGCTAGAATTAATGAGAAAAATCCATATGCCTTAAAACGATTTTCTGCCTTGTGTCTTTTTGAAAAATTTTTATTCATATCGCTCTCTATATCTTCGAACAATTATCATAGCAAATACGTTGAGAGCTAGTGTGATCACAAACAACATCAATCCTAATGCAAAAGCTGCTAGAGTTTTAGCGCTATCAAATTCTTGGTCTCCGACCAAAAGAGTAACAATCTGAACAGTTACTGTTGTTACAGCAGAGAGTGGATTTGCTGTTAGATTTGCAGCCAAACCTGCAGCCATTACAACTATCATTGTTTCTCCAATTGCTCTTGAAATAGCTAAAAGAAGGGCACTAACTATTCCTGGCAACGCTGCAGGAATTATGACTTTTTTAACTGTCTCAGCTTGCGTTGCGCCCAATGCAAGTGATCCATCCCGCAGGGATAAAGGTACAGCCGTCATAACATCATCAGATAATGATGAAACATAAGGAATAATCATTATGCCCATCACCAAACCAGCAGCTAATGCTGATTCTGATGCAACTGTTAAACCGATATATTCTCCGCAAGATCTTACAAATGGCCCTACTGTTAAAGCAGCAAAAAATCCATAAACAACTGTCGGAATACCAGCTAATATTTCTAATATAGGTTTTAGGAAATCTCTAGTTTTTGGTTTAGCATATTGAGATAAGAAAATAGCTGAATATAAACCTAGTGGAGCTGCAATAGACATCGCTACGGCAGTAATTAAAAGTGTTCCAGTAAATAATGGAATAGCCCCAAAACTTCCTGATGATCCAACCTGATCTTCTCTGATGGCAGTTTGAGGTGACCAGTGTGTACCAAAGACAAAATCAAAGAAACCCACCTGGGAAAAAAATCTTAAAGTTTCAAAGATTAAAGAAAAGATAATTCCTATGGTTGTTAAAACAGCCAATGTTGAAAAAATAAAAAATATAAATTTCAAAATGCTTTCTACTCTTCTTCTTGCATCAAATCGAACTGATAATTTTCTATACGATACAAAGCTTAAAACAATTGATAATACAATTACAGAGATAAAAGAAATCAATCTTGAATTTTGGTATTTCTCAATTAATGAATTTGAATCAGCCTCAGAAATAAAACCGCTATTAATAAGATTATTTAAATTTGAAATATTATTAATTAAAAAACTTTTAACATAAATTATTTCATCAGATCCAAGGCTTATTGTTTCCTCGGAAAGATAAGGGGTAACAAGATAATTTAAATAATTGGCCTTAAAAGTGAGAAATAGAATAATAAGGAAAAATGGAATTAAAATTGCCCATAATAATACATAAAGCCCATGATAAAATGGCATTGATCTTAAGGGTTCGTTATTTTGAAGGTAAAATATTGCTCTTTGTTTAGCAATCGTGAAGGATAGAAGTCCTAAGACAATTATCAAAGTTAAACTTATTAAAAGATCGTTGTTGATAACTATCCCTCACCATTGCATAGATTAAATTACTTTATCTTTATTAAAGCTCCAATTCAATTAAATTTTTACCAGCTTTTTTAAACTTTTTATATTCATCAGATGGTAATGGAATTAGACCTTTTTCTACTAAATATCCATCAGAACCCATAGCACCTTTGCTAGTAAATTCTTTAACGAAATCTCTAATAGAAGGTTTCATTCTTATATGATTCTTTTTTACATAAAAGAATAAAGATCTTGATATAGGGTAGTCACCGACAAGAATATTATCAAAAGTTGGCTCTGCACCATTAACAACAGAACCTTGAACCTTATCAGCATTTTGGTCAAGAAAACTAAAGCCAAATATACCTATAGCATCTGGATTTTGATCAAGCTTTTGAATAATAAGATTATCATTCTCACCTGCTTCAATAAAGGCTCCATCTTCACGAATAGTACGAGCAATTTTCTTGAATTCTTTTTTTCCAGCTTTAGAGCTTCCTCTTAATTCTTTTAAGGCAGGAAAAGTTTTTGCTCCAGCATCCATTGCTAGTTCAACAAAAGCATCTCTTGTACCTGATGTAGGAGGAGGACCAAGAACTTCTATTTTAACATTAGGAAGGCTTGGGTTAACATCGCTCCATGTTTCATAAGGATTTTCTTGTAATTCAGATCCATCGGCATTTGCAGGAACTTTTTCTGCAAGCGCTAAGTATATGTCACGAGTAGTGAGCTCAACAACATCTGCTTTCTTTGAATTTGCTAAAACAATACCATCGTAACCAACTTTGATCTCAACAATTTTAATACCAGCTTTAGAGCATTTCTTGAACTCTTTACTTTTGATACGTCTAGACGCATTGGTAATGTCAGGATGCTGTTCACCATTGCCAGCACAAAAGAGTTTCATGCCGCCACCTGAACCAGTTGACTCAACGATAGGTGTTTTATATTTTGATTTTCTACCAAATTCTTCTGCAACCGCAGTAGAAAAAGGGAATACCGTTGATGATCCAACAATTTTAATTTGTTCCTCAGCATTTACTGAAATGCCTGGGATTAAAACAATTGAAAGAGCAACGATAAATGATTTAAATGTATTTTTCATTTTTTTCTCCAAACTTTTATTTATTAAAACATATCAAAGCTGAATTTGTATTGAATACCAGCCATAATATGTTGTGATTCTTTAGAAGAGTCGGCAAAAGATTTGTCGACAAAATTAAGGTATAATTTTAATGGTTTAGCAACTTTATAATCGAAACCAATACCTGTAAGCTCGCCTCCAGCTTTAACCATATCTGATTCACCATACATGACTTTAAACGCAGCTTTTTTTGACATTTTCATTTTTAAAGAAACTACATATCCATCGTCATCATATTTACCTGTAGTATCTTCAGATTCCTGCCAAAGAACACCAAGAGTTATGGGTTTACCAAGAGGAATTGTTGCAGCAAATCTTGTTGTGTCAAAGAGATAACCCTTTTGTGGAACCTCTGAGTCAAAAGCTAAAGCAAAAAATGCTTTATTACCGCCAATTTTACCTTTCCACTCAGCTGAAACAGAAAAACCTTCTTCATCTGTTTTTTCCATTATGGCCATCACATTAACGGTAAAACCATTAGCTTTTGGAGAAGACCACTGAACAATCTTTTTGCTTCTATTTTCGCCCCAGATAATATTTTTTATATCACCTGCTGTATCATTGAATAAATCAACTTTACCTTGAGCTTTTTTCATTGGTGTATCGTGCATACCCATAAATACTTTACCAAAAGCACCTTTAAGGCCTACATAACTATTTCTTTGTTTAAAGGTTGGATCACCATCGATTGGATCTGTTTGATATTCATACTTGTAAATAGCTGATAGTCCATTATCAAAAGATTGTGAACCTTTTACACCTACACGTGAAGCATGAGATTTTACATCAGTGTAAGAACCACTTGAGGTATCTTCACTGCTTATAGCAAGATCTAAACGCCCGTAAATTGATGATTTCGCAACTGCTTCAGTTGAATTTACTGCGAGACCAAAAAAAAGTGCGAAAAGAATAATTTTAATTGAATTTAACTTAGTCATAAGCTCTCCCTTTTTTTTATATGAGGGCCTATAAAGACATCTTTAAGATGAAGTTCTTATAGAGATTGTATGACAGTTTTATGAAATATCTCTTATATAAACTACAAGTTATATTTTGTTAAAAATAATAGAAAAAGATGAGCCAATACCCAGCTTACTTTCAATTTCTAATTGAGCTTTGTGACGAGAAACAATATTTTTTACTATAGATAATCCAAGACCAGTACCACTATTTCTAATGTCTGAATTTACTCTATAAAATCTCTCAGTAAGCCTGGATATATGGTCTTCATGAATACCTGGCCCGTCATCTTTGACTTCAAAAATAATTTTAAGGTCATTTTCAAAAATCTTAATATTAACACTTTGACCAGTATTATTATATTTTAATGCATTTTCTATTAAATTTACAAATGCTATCCTAATATCATTTTCATCGCCTTGTATTAAATATTCCTTCTTTTCAAGTTCTTTTGAAAGTTTGATTTTATTTTTTTTAGCTAATTCATTCAATCCATCAAAAATATTATCAAGTACTTTCATCAAGTTAACTTCTTTTTCAGGCAAAATATGTTGGCGCATTTCCGCTTGATTTAGGGATAATAAATCTTCAATTAAAAGTTGAGCTCTATTTGATTCATCAATTAATTTTTTTAAGAAATCTTTAAAAGTCTCTTTATCTTCATCTCCATATTTTTCGAGAGTTTCAGCGATTCCCTTTATTATGCTAATTGGAGTTTTTAATTCATGACTTGCATTGGCAATAAATTCACTACGTAATGTCAATATTTTTTTTACTTCTGTAGTTTCTCTAAATATTAATAAAAAATTAAATTCATCTTTTGAGAAATTAGGCACTCTTGAAATATCAACTTCATAAGATCTATCTATTTCACCAGGTAAAGTAATTTCTATTTTTTCAAAATTATCTTTTTGATTATCTTTATAAAGATTTAAAGTTTCTAATAATAGAGTTGATCTAATAATACTTTGAATTCTTAGTCCTATTGGAATTTTATCTTCAGAATTTAAAAAAGAGTCTGTTGCTATTGATGTAAAAAAAATTTTCTCAGCGCTTTGATTAAAAATTAATATAACATCATTTTCATTAATCAAAATTGTAGGTTCTTTAATAGCTTCAACAATTGTTTTAAGTTTATTAAAGTCTTCATGAGTATCTTTAGATTTTGAATCTTCTTGATTTTTATAAAATTCGAGTGACTTCCTTTTGTCATTTGACATTGCTAATAATAATACCGTGAAAATCATAATAAAAAAAATTGCTGCAAAAAAAGTAAATACACCCAATAAGAAAAAGGCAAAACAGAGAACTACTAATAAAAAAATAATTGGAATGTTGGGTCGAATTATTTCTCTTAAAACAGATCCTATTTGATAATCTGTTGATTCAATTTTTTTATTCATGGTTGATTATAAGAATATAAATAAAAGTAAATCAATATTGTAATAATAAATTTATATTTTTAAGTTATTTTTTAACGATGTTTTTAATGTTAACATGATTAAAATGAAAAAAAATCTAATATTATGGAGACATGCTCACGCTGAAATTGGAAACAATGATTTCAATCGTCATATTGATGAGAGAGGAAAAAAAGAATCAAAAATAATGGCCGAATTTATTTTATCTCAATCATCTCCTGATCTTATTTTATCCTCTCCTGCAGTTAGAGCTCAGGAGACGTTAAACTCATTTCACAATTTATATTCAACGCCAAAAAATCAAATTGATGAAAGTTTATATCTTGCTGAATCTGATATTATCATCAAATCAATTTCAAAACATGCAAATGATGAGGCCGTAATTTTAATTGTTGGACATAATCCAGGTATTCATGAATTATCATTATCTTTAACTAATAATAATCAAAAATTAATGGTCAAGTTTTCAACATGCTCGGCATGCTTTATCTCATTTAATGATGATTACTGGTTTAATATTATTAATAATGAATGTGTATTAGAAAAGTTTGTTCAACCAAAAGATTTAAAAACTAATTATTAAAGTAAAGTATTATACTAGCAAAAGACATTACTGAGATTAATAAAAAAGTTCCTTGAGCGCCGATTAATCTAGGATAATTCGCACCTTCATTTTTACTCATACCCCATGCATGCAGAAGTCTAAATAAAATAAGAAGGATACCAAATATATGTATTAAGTTATTAGATGAAGAAGAATACTCAAAAATAAAAAGTATAATTAAAGCCAGAGGAACATTTTCTACAAAGTTTGCCTGTACCCTCTCTGTAGCATTAGACCTCCATTTCTCTTCTTTACCACCTCTTAAGCGAACATAAAGAACTTGATTAGCAAGTAATACCGATAAAAGACCTAAAATAGATGCATAAAGAAGAGTTATCATATCAAACCTTTAATTAGAGAAAGAATACCTATTACAATAATTGTTAAACCTATCCAAGAATATTGATCTAGCCAGAAAAGCATAAAGGACCGTTGACTATCTACTTCACCATTTTCTGGTTTAGTTTTCTTCAATTGTCTTGGTAATCCAGCAACCCAAAAAATTTGCAACCCATGCCATAAAAAGCCTAGACCAAAAGCTAAAATAAGATTTGAAATTTCCATAATTAATAATGCAACATTTATTAAGCTTTTTAAACTATTTTAATTAAATTTAGATGAGATTAATGGAAGATCTAAAAAAGACTTAAATCCTGGACTTGCTTCACAAACTAGGGGTATAGCATGGATACCATGCAAAGCAGTCGATACCAATGGATCATCATTCCAATCATGTGAAAAATCAATTTTCATATTTGGTTTTCCTTTTACCTCAACACACATTCCAACTGGCTCTTCCCACTCAGGAGCTGCATCAGGGTGCGCCCTCCAAATTGTTTCTTGTATGATTTTAGTTCCATCTTCACAATTACCTATCCACTTTCTTCTTTGACCGGAAATTTTTCCTTTTTCAACTACACCGGCGGCAATTTTATAATCTTGTTCAGCAGTAATTAAATCTATACTTTCATTTACGTTAATAATTTTTGATCCTATACCATCAGCAATTAAATATATCGCTTCTTTAAAAAGACCGCCCAACCAATTTTCATATCGGCCAGCTTCTTGATTATATTGATCAAGAGATTTTCCCATTAACATTGTATCAAAAACAATTTCCTCAGAGGGATAATATGAAAATTCAGAACTCTCCGTTACAACTACCTCATTTACCTCTTCGGACATTCCGCTCATAGTTAAAGGCATTAAATCAGAGAGCCAACCAGGAGCAATACCTGTACCATGAAGGCTAACACCCCCCTCGATACAAGCATCCTCAATTTCATTTGCAAAATCTTCTCCAAAAGCCTTTGGATATAGAAAACCAACAGTGGTTACGACATTAAAACCTTTTCTTAAAAGCATTATTATATTCTTTTTGTCTAAATCAGGATCCTCACCTAACCTCAAAGAGGCAAGAGGAGTATAATTTACGCAATCAGCTTTAGTTGATAAGACATTTTCAATGTCAGTAGAGGCTTCAACACCTATTGAATCAATCCCAGCAATAGTTCCTGCATCTAATCCATTCTTATTTTTATCCGAAACTATAAGTCCTACAAGATCAAGATCACTTCTATTTTTAATACCCCTAATAGAAGCTTTACCAACATTACCAGAAGACCATTGTATAACTTTGTATATTTTTTTAGGCATTTATTACTCCCATAACTTTTTATAAATTACTTAAATATTAGAACTTATTTAATGATAAATAAAATTAAATTGATTATAAAAAAATGGCCGCTGTAAAATTCTATCTCACAGCGGCCTAACAACAAACTGGGGAGGTTGATTGTTTGCACAACAATCTGTGGGTTAAATATGACAATTTAATAAATAAAATATTAACTTTTTATTTTTTCTTAATTAGAGAATAAGCAATCCCCTCAGCTAACCCCCAAGGTATTACTGATATTTTTTTTATATTAAGTTCATTGGCAATATTAGAATAAATCATTCCAGATTTTGAAATTAACTTTGCTCTATCTGGTCTAATATTATATTTTTTTATAATTTCACTCTTAGTCAATCCATTTATTTTTTTTAGAATCAAATCAAATTCTTCTAGAGGAAGGGATTTTTCTTTTTGTACTTTAAATAGACTTCTAATACCACCGCCAGTTCCAATTATTTGTGAAATACCATTACCTTTAAACATATTTAACCAATCAACAATATTAGACCACTCTTTTAAAAAACCTTTTTTGCCTAAATAGTGAATTGATAATGCTCCAACAGGAAATGATTTTGAGTCAATACATTCATTTTTTTTCTTTAACAGAACTTCTGTGCTTCCACCGCCAACGTCAACAATAAAATAATTCATATCTGGATTAAATTGACTTATATCCAAGTTTGAAATTAATTTTACTTCCTCAACCCCATCAATAATTTCAATTGGAATACTTGAATAATCTGAAAGTTGATCAAGAATCAATGCTTGATTTGAAGCTTGTCTGAATGCTGCAGTAGCACATGCTCTTACATAATCAACATCGTAAAGGTTAATAGTCTTCTCAAACTTTTTCAGAATTTTTCCGAGTCGCCGTATTGATTTCTGTCTAATCTTTTTATGTTTTTTTGAATATATATCCCTTCCAAGACCAAGGGTGTATCGCATTCTTAAATGAGAAATTTCATTTAAATTATTACTCTTATTATCGTATTCAAACATTCTATGTTTGACAGAGTTTGTTCCAATATCTATTGCAGAAATTTTTTTCAAGTTAACCTAAATTTTCAGATAAAATTTTATATTGATTATATGTAAGACCATCAAAGAGCTCACCTTCATAACTATAAGAATAACTTTTAATTTCTTTACTCCATTTTCTAGGCTTTAAAACTTTTTTATTTACATACTCAATAGAGTTTAAAAGATAATGCATTGCCGTGATTCTTGCTAACCTTTTATTTGATGAGTCAATAACAATCCAAGGGCAAATTTTTGTTGAGGTTTTTTTAAACATTTGCTCTTTATAAAGAGTTAAAACATCAAATTTATCAATTATCATTTTATCAATATGAGAAAATTTCCAATGTTTTATTGGACTATTTTTTCTAGCATTAAGTCTATTTCTTTGGATAGTCTTATCTATTGAAAGATAAAATTTTATTATTTCTGTTCCATTGTTTATATATTCTAATTCCCAATCATTTACATTTTTCATAAAATTTTTATATTGACGCTGAGTACAAAAACCCAAAGCGGGCTCTATTAAAGCTCGATTATACCAGGACCTATCAAAAAAAGTCATTTGGCCATTTTTGGGCATCAATTTTTCATATCTTTTAAACCAGTGCTTTGATTCCCACTCTGTTGGAATACCAAGATTTACATACTTAACTTGTTTAGGAATTAAATATTGAGAAAACTGTTTTGCAGTATCTGTTTTACCTGCAGAATCTCTTCCTTCGAAGACAACTGCAACTTTTCTATTTTCTTTTATCACCGATTCTTGAAGTTTTATTAACTCAACACGTAATCCGAATTTCTCCCTTTGATATTGTTTTTGAGTTAATTTCTCATAGCCTTGAAGATTAAATGTTCGTTCGCCAATAACTTGATAATCAACTTTGCTATTTTTCATTAAAAAATCTTACTGCAATCATAGCTAAAATTCCACCCAGAAACTGAGCTGCGATAAAATAAGGAATAGAATTTGGCGAAATTCCTGTAAAGTTCTCGGTGAAAACTCTTGCAATAGTTACCGCAGGATTAGCGAGGGATGTTGAGGATGTAAACCAGTAAGCCGAAGTAATATAGAGCCCTACAGCAATACCCGTGTTAAATTTAAATTTTTTAGTCGATAAAATAAGAATTATTAAAATTAATCCAAAAGTTGCAATAACCTCACTCAAAAATAAATTAAACCCAAGACGATCAACTGAAGAAACACTAATATATTGATTTTTAAACATTATATTAGCAATTATAGTTCCTAAAAATCCTCCTATAATTTGCGAAATCCAAAGAAAAAGCATTTCAATAAAACTTATTGATTTTTTTAAAAAGAAACAAAATGATACAACAGGGTTAAAATGGGAGTCAGATAATTCATTAAAAACATTTATTAAGACAACTAAAATAGCGCCTGTAGCTATTGTATTAGCAAGTAACATTCCTCCTAATGATTCAGAGTATAAATTCTGAGCCATAAAACCTGAACCAACAACAGTGCATACTAAAAAAAAAGTTCCTAAAAATTCCGAAAAATATTTGCTTAAATTATTCATTATTATTGACTGCCTCCAAGAAAAGATTTGAAATCAAATCAATTCTATTTTCCCTTTTTTTAAATTTTTCTAATTGTGAATTCTTTATTTTAAAAGCTTCAAATTCAGCTGATTTTAGATAATCCTTAATGTAATTAAATCTAAGGCTAAGTATGACAAATAAATCTGAAAAACCTTTCATTGATAGTGAATGAGAATCTTTATGAATTGATGGATCTTCAAGGTCCCATTTTATTTTTGGTATATCCTCCAACCAAATTGGGCAAGGTTCACTTCCAGCATTTGAGCATAAAGTTACAATAATTTCTGGTTTCCAGGAATTTGTTTCAGAAAATTTATTCCATGATTTACTCTCAAGACCATTTGTACTAACTGACATTTTTTCAAGAGTTAAAAGACAATAAGGGTTTATTTCGCCTATTGGATTACTGCCAGCAGATTTAAATTGAATATAGTCAAACAGATAATTATTGCCAATTGCCTCAGCCATTATAGATCTTGCTGAATTTCCTGTGCATAGCATAAGAGCTCTAATTGGTTTCATTTTATTTTCTCTCTATAAATCAAAAAAAAGATTTTAAAATTATTTGATTTTTATATTTGAAAAATATTACAGAATTATTACAGATAACTATTCAAAAAGGTTGATGAAATGAAACTATCGATAGAAATTACAATGTACCCATTAGAAGATAAATACCTTCCTATTATAGAAAATTTTATTGAGGATTTGATCCTACAACAGAATATCTATTTTCAGGATCAGTGTAATAATGATCAACATTATCACCATCTAAGCCATTCTTCTTTTCATCTGAAACAATAAGTCCAACAAGTTCAAGATCGCTTCTATTGCAAATTCCTCTAATTGAAGCCTTACCAACATTTCCAGAAGACCATTGAATTACTTTATAAATTTTTCCAGTCACTTTCATCACCCATATCAATTAAAATTATCCAATATTACAACTTATTTAGATACTAAATGGAATAAAAATGTTAAATAAAATTATGAAAAAAAATATATATAAGCTTATTTTGCCTTTCTTTTTACTCATCTTATCCTCTTGCGATCAACAAGAGGTAGAATTTGATTTCTCAAATGAACAAATTACAGTTTTTGATGCTTTTGAATGGGATTTTTCAAAACAAAATATCTTAAAAGTGGAGAAACTTAAAAATAATATTTCAGTTATCTTTGGGTATGGAGGAAATATTCTAGTATCAACAGGTAAGGATGGTACACTGATTGTAGATAGCCAGTTTCCTCAATTAAAAAATAATATTTTGGATGAAATAAAAAAATTAGGTGGAGATCACATTGATTATATTATCAATACTCATTGGCACTTTGATCATGCTGAGGGAAACCGCGCTTTTGGGCCTACAGGTTCAACAATAATTGCTCATGAAAATTCAAGAGAATTTATGAAAAAAAATAACAATATTAATATTGTTTTAGTTGAATATCCGCAACAAGCTTATGAAAATAAATCGCTACCAACAATTACTTTTAAAGATGAGATGAAGCTTAACTTTAATAATAATAATATTAGCTTACATAATTTTGGCCCAGCTCACACTACAGGTGATACTATAGTCTTTTTTAAAGAAGATAATGTTATTCACTTTGGTGATGTATTAAATATAGACTCTATGGTTTTCATTGATTCCGGAAATGGAGGCTCATTATCTGGAATGATAAAAAATTTAGAACAAGCATTAAAAATAATGAATAAAGAAACAGTTGTAGTTCCAGGGCATGGAGAGATTACAAATTACGATACTGTAGAAAAATACTTAGAAGCCTTAATTATAGCAAAAGAAAAGTTACTGGAAATGATTGGTATGAATATGTCATTGGAGGAAATTATTGAAAATAATCCAATAAAGAATCTTGAAGAAATTTTAGGTGATACAACTGTTTTAATTAATAGATCCTACCTTTCCATAACAAAGGATCAAGCTATAGAAAAAGAACTTTAAATTCTCCTAATTATTTCCAAAACTTTTTTAAAAGGAATAAAAATGAAACTGTCAGCAGAAATAACTATGTACCCGTTACAAGATAAATACCTACCTATCATTGAAAACTTTATCGATCACCTAAAAAGCTATAAGGACATTACATTAGAAGTTTTTCCAACTTGTACAGTTGTTATGGGTAATTTTGATGATGTTATGCAGGTTGTCTCTAGCTCGATTAAATGGAGTGCAGATAATAAAGACAAGGCTGTTTTTGTAGCTAAGTTTTTACCAAATTACGAAGCTCTCTAGATTAGACAGCTTTAAATCTATTTTCGGGATCTGTATAAAAGTGATTTAATTCAGCACCATCTTTTCCAAAACTTTTTTCTTGAATTTTATAAAGTTGGCTTAAAATCCATGCATGTGATGCTTCATTCTCTGATCTTTTATTCCAAATAAGTCGAACGGAGTACTCATCTGTATCAAAGGGAAGAGGAGCAATTATAAAATTATTTGCCTTATTAAAAAAAGATGCAAGGTGACCTGAGAGCGTAATAAGATAATCGGAAGATCTTATAATTTCTTTGGCCACTGAAACATAATTTACAGACATTGAAATATTACGTTGTTTGTTAATTCTTTTTAAATAATCATTAACTGGGCTATCAATTGTACCATCATAACTAATGTGAACGTGATTAGCTTCAATGTAATTATCCAGACTTATTTTACCATCTTCAAAATATGGATTGTCTTTTCTTCCAACACATTGTGGGCGATCCTTATAGATAACAAAACTATTAAAGTATTCGTCAAATTTCTGTCCGAGAGGTGACTTAAAGTCATTCCTAAGAGCTTCATCAGAGGTAATAATAAAGTCTAGTTCTTGGTTCTTTAACTTCTCTAAATCACCTTTAGATGTAGAAACAGCAATAGCCTGAATTTTAGGAGCTTCTCTCTGAAAAATTTCTGCAAGCTGGGGTAAAATTCGTCCAGCAGCAACATCTGGTAAACAGAATTTAAAACTTCTTTCAGAAGTTAAGGGAGAAAATTCTTCAGAACTTAATGACTGTTGAATTTGGTCAAGAGCATTTTGTATAGGATAAGAAAGATCTTCTGCACGCTTGGTTGGCTTCATCATATCGGATGACCGAAAAAACAAATCATCATCAAGAGTGTAGCGCAATCTATTTAACGCATTGCTAACAGCTGATTGAGATAAATTAAGCTTTTCTGCTGCTTTAGTAATGGTTTTTTCATTGTAAATCGAAGTAAAAACCAATAAAAGGTTCAAATCTAATCTTGATAAATTCATGTTATAAATACTCTCTTATTAAAAATATAAATAATATAACATTCATTTAATAAATAGTAAACATTTATATAATTGATTTGATAAATAGTATTTTCTTAGGCTATAAGAGGTTCAGTTTAAGGAGTTAAAAATGTCGTTATTAAAAAACCTACTAATTATCGCATTATTTGTATCTGTTTATGTTGCTGTATCACCAGCGTTCGCAAACACTGATTTAAATAAAAATGAGTATGAGGTAACAGGTGGAACAGTACTTGGTTATAAAACAACAAGTAAATATAAAAATGCAGATAATTGTGTAAACGCCTGCATTAAAAAATCAAACTGTGAGGCATATAGCTTAAACACGAAAGGTGCTTACTGCGTACTTTATTCAAGTGTCAGAAGTATTCAATCAAAAGAAGGTGCTTTTACAGCCCTGAGAAAAGAATTTAACTAACAAGATACGATCACTTAGATCGTAACCTAATGGACAATCCCCTCCTTCCCCCTCCCAAACCCTGAGGGGATTGTCCTCAAACCAATTGGACAGTCTTCTCCTTCCCCCTCCCAAACCCTGAGGAGGCTGTCCAACAAAACAGAGAGAAGTATTATGGTATCAAATAATGTAGTAGATTTTAAAAATGAAAAGTTGGCCGAAAAGCTAAAACTTATTGAAGACAGAAGAGACGCTTCTCTTTCTAACTTTGATGCTTTTTTAAATAAAATTTTTTCTGTTATTTTTTAATTTCTTTTTCTATCCAATCAAATAAATAAACATCTCCTGGCAAAATTGTACTAAAAAAATCTTTATTAAGATCTTTTTCGATTATTAGATTTTCTAATATTTGCCTAGGTTCTTCTGTTGGTTCCGTAGTTAGAATAAATGTACCCCAATGCATGCCTATAGATTTTTTAGCATCCAAATCAAAAGCTGTTTTTAAAGCTTCCTCTGGATTCATATGACTTTCCTTCATAATCCACCTTGGGGCATAAGCTCCAATTGGAATAAAAGCTAGATCAGGACTACCAAGTCTTTTATTTATTTCAATAAAGTCGTTTGTATAGCCAGTATCCCCTAAATGGACTAATTTGATATTATCATTTTCAATCCACCAACCACCCCAGAGAGTTTTATTTTTATCAAAAAGACCTCTTCTCGACCAATGTTGGACTGGAACGAATGTAAATGTTGTATTTTTAATTTTCTTTTCTTCCCACCAATTAAACTCATAAACATTTTTTGTACCTAAGCCTTCAAACCACTTTTTTAACTTCAAAGGGACTAAATAAATTATATCGGGGTTTATTTTATTTAAATTTTTAATAGTTTTTTTATCAAGATGGTCATAATGATTATGACTTATAACAATCACATCAATATTAGGAAGATCCTCATAATCTATTGCTGGAGGTATGAGTCTTTTAGGTCCAAAAAAAGAAAACGGAGAAGCTCTTTCTGAAAAAATTGGATCGGTAATAATATTTAGATCAAAGTTGTTAATAATAAAAGAAGAATGTCCTATCCATGATGTATAACCATTTGGTTTTTCTTCTAAATTTTTATATTCCCTAGAAAGTTCTATTTTACCTCTTTCGACAGAACGAAGTTCCTTCCAAAAACTATACCCTGGACCAAAGAAAGATTTATCGTCTGCTTCCTCTCCAGGTTCTAATATTATATTTTGATTGTTATTTTCAAAAATCTCATTATCAAAATAAGCACAAGAAGATAGAACTATCAGAAATAAAAAAACTAGAATACTTTTCATTATAACTTTTGTTCTGGAATAGCATTCTTTATAGATTTTACATTATTCTTATCATCAAAATAAACTAAGATTGGTTCATGTTTTGAGGCCTCTTCTTCATCGAATAAACCGTAAGAACAAATAATAATAATATCATTAGGTGAAGCTTTATGAGCAGCGGCCCCGTTAATTGATACAGTTTTTGATCCTGCCTCAGCAGCCATAAGGTAGGTAGAAAATCTCTCTCCATTAGTAACATTATAAATATCAATTTTCTCATATTCTTGCATATTACCCTTTGCTAAGATTTCGACATCAACCGCACATGATCCTTCATAATCTAGCTCAACCTGAGTAACATTTATTCTATGTAATTTTGACCTTAGTAACGTCTTTTTCATTTTGTGATCCTAAAATTTAATTAACTAAAATAATTTAATCTAAAAGAATATTATCAATTAATCGAACATCCCCTAATTTCATAGCTATAGCAATTAATGCCCTACCAGAAAAGTGATTTAAATCTTCTAAATTCTCTGCGTCACATATCTTAAGATACTCAGGCACCAATCCTTTTGTCTTGAAAAAATCAATTGATTCTTTGATAAGGATTTCATTAGGTTTTTTCGATATATTTTCTTTTATCCAGCATAATCTTTTATAAATTTCAGGTGCAAGCAATCGATCATCTGATGTCAGAAGATTGTTTCTGGAAGACATTGCAAGACCATCATTTTCACGAACGATTGCACTTCCAATAATTTCGGTTTCAAAATCATTTAAAGAAGCAAGATCCTTTATTATTAAAAATTGTTGATAGTCTTTAAGACCAAAGACAGCAAATTGAGGCTTAATAACCTCAAATAATTTACCAACTATTGTTACCACTCCATCAAAATGGTCAGGACGAGTTTTACCACACATCTTTTTGCTTAATGGTGCTGCCTTTCTCTTCTTAATACCCTCTAAAATTTCTTTTGATGGGTGAAATACAAAATGGCTCCCCGCACTCTCCAATTGAATAAGGTCATTCTCTAATGTTCTTGGATAACTATCGAAGTCTTCATTAACACCAAATTGAAGCGGATTAATAAATATTGAAGATACAATCGTTTTTCCTATTTCTTTTGCTTTATTAACCAGGCTTATATGACCATCATGAAGATTACCCATTGTTGGAACTAAAACAATATCAGTATAATTTTTTAAGACTTCCTTAGCCTGAATTTCTGAAGAAAGAATTTTCATTTTCTAAAAAAATGTATGGGATCTTGAGGGAAATTTTTTAGATTTAACACTTTTAACATATTTTCCAAGGGCTGCTTCAATTGAAGATGAACCTTTTAAAAAATCTTTAACAAATTTAGGCGGCTTTTCTAGACATGAAATGCCTAAAAGATCATGGATAACCATAATTTGACCATCTGTCTCAGGTCCGGCCCCTATTCCAATTACTGGAATTTTTAGTAAGCTTGTTATTTCTTTTGATAAGTCATTTGGAACACATTCTAGAAGTAACATTGCTGCTCCAGCGCTTTCCAAAGATTTTGCCTCTTCTATTAATTTTTGACGTTTTTTTGTATCCCTGCCTTGAACGAAATAACCACCAATTCTATTAATAGATTGAGGAGTTAACCCCATGTGTGCACATACGGGTATTCCCCTTTCAGCTAAAGTACTTGTCATTTTGCATATCCAAGATCCACCTTCAATTTTTACTGAGTGAGCACCATTTTGCATTAATCTTGTGGCATTCTCTAAAGCAAGCTCATCTGTTGAATAACTCATGAAAGGCATATCTGCCATAATATGGGAATTCACATTACCCCTAGCAACACACTCAAGGTGATAAATCAACTGATCCATTGTAACAGGCAACGTACTGTCATGGCCTTGAATAACCATTCCTAAGCTATCACCAACTAAAATAACCTCTACACCAGCCTCGCTTATTCTTTGAGCCAAAGTAGACTCATAAGCTGTTAAACAGCTAAATTTCTCATTAGCTTTCTTTAGTTTTCGTAAAGTAGAAATCGTAACAAGTTTATTTTTATTTTGGATGGACATTTGTTTAGTAGAATATTTAGTTGAATTTTTTAATTTAAAAATTTTAACTTAAATTCCCCTTTTTTAACCCTAGAATTCTTATCATATTTAAACTTTATAAAAAACCTAAATTTAAATTTATTACAATTTTCAATAACTTGGACCTTTTTTTGCTTTTATCGACTATGCAAAATAAAAAAAACATTAACGAAATGTTTGAAATTGATACTAAAGGCAAAATCAAAACAAGGTTACCTTATGTCAAAATAAACAATTGGATTAAGTCCATGAATGTTGCCGAAATAAAAAAAAAGTATTTCGATGCCCAAAATCTTTTCGAAAAGCTAGGGATAACATTCTCAACATATGAAAATTCTGATGAGGAACGCCTATTACCTTTTGATATAATACCAAGAATTATAAACTATAAAGAATGGCAATTAATTGAAAAAGGAATAAAGCAAAGAAGTAAAGCTTTGAATGCTTTCTTAAATGATATCTATAATAAAGGTGCAATAATAAAGGCAGGCATAATTCCAGAAAATTTAATTTATCAAAATCCAGCGTTTGAGAAAGAAATGGTTGGAATAAATGTTCCAGGAAAGATCTATAGTCATATAATTGGTACAGATTTAGTTAGAATTGAAAAAAATAAATTTTATGCCTTAGAAGATAATTGCAGAACACCATCTGGCGTATCTTACATGTTGGAAAATAGAGAGGTTATGATGAAATTATTTCCTAACTTATTTCAATCTTATAAAATTCTACCCATTGAAGATTATCCTAATATGCTTAAAGACACTTTACAAAGTTTGGCACCTTTAAAATGTGAAAACGAACCTGTAATCGCTTTGCTAACACCTGGTATAAAAAACAGCGCCTATTATGAGCATAGTTTCTTATCAGATTTAATGGGAATAGAGCTGGTAGAAGGTGACGATTTATTTGGAAAGGGTGATTTTGTCTATATAAAGACCACAGAAGGCACAAAAAAAATAGATATTATTTATAGAAGGATTGATGATGAATATCTTGATCCATTATGTTTTAACCCAAATTCAAAAATAGGAATCCCTGGTATTATGAACGTATATAGATCAGGGGGAATTACAATTTGTTCTGCACCAGGATCTGGTATTGCAGATGATAAAGAAGTTTATATATATGTTCCTAAAATGATCGAATTTTATTTAGGTGAAAAACCCATAATAGATAATATTGAAACATGGTCATGTAATAATCCAAAAAAAATAAACTACATTTTAGAAAATATTAAAGATTTAGTTATTAAAGAAGTTCATGGATCTGGTGGATATGGAATGCTAATAGGGCCTAAAGCAACCAAAAAAGAAATCGAGATTTTTAAAAAAAGAATAAAAGAAAATCCTCAAAACTATATAGCTCAACCAACCCTAAACCTTTCCTCTGTGCCAACTGTTATTAATGGTAAATTAAAGGATAGGCATGTGGATTTAAGACCTTTCTGTTTATCGGGAAAGAAAACATATTTAGCTAAAGGTGGTCTTACTAGAGTTGCCATGAAGGAGGGGTCTTTAATAGTAAACTCATCTCAAGGCGGCGGTGTAAAGGATACGTGGGTATTAACTGGTTAATTGTATTATGTTATTAAGTAGATCAGCAGAAAATCTATATTGGGCGAACCGTTATGTTGAAAGAGCAGAGACAATATCTCGTCTTTTAGATGTTGGATATAGAATCTCTTTATTACCAAATTATTCAAGTACACACAAAAATGAATGGGAATCTATCTTACTTTCAGCAGGATCATTTGATGGATATAGATTGAAGTATAATGAGTTTAATCAAAAAAATATATCAGACTATCTTTTATTTGATAATGAAAATAAATCTTCAGTAATTAACTGCATGAAAGCAGCCAGAAATAATATAAGATCAGCAAGAACTAGAGTCACAAACGACGTCTGGTTATCTTTTAATCAAAGTTATAAGACATTTCAAAAATATAAAAAAAAAGCATATAAGACGGAAAACTTACCTGTATTATGCAATTCAATTAAACAAGAGACAAACCTTTTAAGAGGGGCAATAGAAAATACTCAGCTAGAAAATGATGGATTTGCTTTTTTAAATCTTGGATATTTTATTGAAAGAGCAAACTCCACTGCAAGACTTTTAGATATAAAATATTTTGTTTTATTACCTAAAAAAGAAACTGTTGGAGGTGAGCTTGATAAAACTCAATGGGATCTTTTATTAAGAGCTTTATCTGCCCATAGGGCATTTGGTTGGGCTTATGATGGTGAACAGACGCCAGAAAAGATTGTTCATTTTTTAATACTCCATCCAGAATTTCCAAGATCCCTAATTTATAGTTTAAAAAAAATATCTTTAAATTTAGAAAAATTAAAACTTTTATATGGAGAAAAAAGTTCAAGTGCTAACTTAAAAATTAGAAATATTTTGTCTAAATTTTATGACCTAGAAACTAATGAAATTTTCAAAGATGGTCTTCATGAATTCTTAACTAATTTTATAATCAGTATTAACGAGGTCTCTGAAAGTATTGAGGAAACTTATTTTAAAGGTATAAAATGAATCTTTATATTTATCATGAAACATCATATGCATATGACCAGCCGTCATATGGTATAATTCAAAGCCTTAAAATGGTGCCTTCAATCCATAAAGGTCAAAGAATTATTTCTTGGGATATTTCATCATCTGTTAATGGAAATTTTGGTAGCACCTTTAGAGATGGGGTAGGTGATATAGTTCAAACGTTTTCTACTGAAAAAAAAGCTAATCAGTTTAAAATCAAAACTGAAGGAATTATAGAAACAACTAACCAATACGGAATACTTAAAGATCATAAAGAGAGTATTAGTCCAAAAGTATTTTTGAGAAATACAGAATTAACAAAGCCCAATTTACAAATTATCGAATTAACTAAAAAAATTAATCCCGATAATGAAGATCTTTTAAAGGCCCATCAATTAAGTGATTTAATAGCTGATAAAATTTTATACATGAAAGGCTCTTCGAATATTCATAATAAAGCCTCAGATGTAATAAAGAGTAAAAAAGGGGTTTGTCAGGACTTTTCTCATCTCTTAATAGCATGTTCAACATTTTTAAAAATGCCAGCAAGATACGTGACAGGTTATTTAGTAAACAGTCAGGATCTTTCAGATATAGAATCTACTCATGCATGGACAGAAATTTATATGAAGGATCTTGGATGGGTAGGATTTGATCCAACGAATAGGTGCTGTGTTGATGATAGGTATATTCGGTTATGCTCTGGTTTAGACTCAATTGATGCATCACCTATAAGAGGTATTTCTAAAAATTCTGGACTTGAAGATTTTAATTTTAGCATTCAAGTACAAAAAAAAGAGCAATAAAGAGAGAGTAAAATGACATATTGTGTGGGACTAAAATTAGATGAAGGAATTGTTCTTTTATCAGATACGAGAACAAATGCAGGTATTGATGATATAGCTACATATAAAAAGATGTTTATATTCGAAGAGCCTAATGAAAGAATAATTGCAGTTTTAACTGCAGGAAATCTCTCTATTACACAAACGACAATGTCTCAAGTTCTTGAAGCCATAGAATATCCAACAGAGGATGGCTTAAGATCAATTGAGGATATTCCAACCATGCTTGGAGTTGTAAAATTATTTGGAGAAGCATTGGCAACAAATGCTAATGTTTTGAATGAAAAATTAGGAGAAACTGGCGAAAATAATTCTGCATGCTTCATAGTTGGAGGACAACGTAAGGGTGGAGAGATGAGGTTATTCCTAGTGTATCCCGAAGGTAATTTCATCGAAGCTACGGCTGATACTCCTTTTTTGCAAATTGGAGAAACAAAATACGGCAAACCAATACTAGACAGAGTAATTTCTTCAAATATGTCTCTTGATGAGGGGCGTAAAGCTCTTTTGGTATCAATGGACTCAACCCTACGTTCAAATTTATCCGTTGGGTTACCTCTAGATCTTTTGGTAATAAAAAAAGATGACCTTGGAAGTGACGGCTATGAAAGGATAGAAAAAGGAGACCAAAAATTTAAGGAAATGGGAGATATATGGTCTAAATCACTTAAAGATACTTTTGATAAAATAAAAATTTAAATTTAAACTTTTGAACTTTCTCTCTCACCAAATTTCTTATACCAAGACATTAATTTTGTATAATCTTCTTGGATTTTAACACCTATACTCTCAGCAAAAGTGAATGTTGAAAAAAGAGTACAATCAGCAACTGTTGGCCTATCAAATATAATAAATTGTTCTCCTGAAATAATTTTTTCAAAAATATCCAAATTTTTCGTGTAACAATTTAAAGCCATTTCTGAAGCTTCACTAGACTGAGGACCCTTATCCGCAAAAAAAGGAGAAATATTATGAACATGATGGCCTAATTCAATCATTAGTCCTAATTCAGCCAATCTATCAACCTCTTGTATCTTTGCTTTTTCCAAAGGAGTTTCACCAAGCATATTTACTTCACCTTTGATTCCTTCAAGATACTCAATAATAGCTCTAGACTCTCTTATAATAGTACCATCATCTAATTCCAAAAAAGGAACTGTTCCTAGAGGATTTTTTTTTAGCATTTCTGGTGTTCTGAGCGCATGTTTAATTAGATCAACTGGAATATATTCTATTGAAATATTTTTTTCATAAGCAAAAATTCTTACTTTTTGTGCATTAGGGGCTGGATAATCATACATTTTCATAGTTACACCTATATTTTATTTATTCCCCATTTTATACCACGCCTAAGTAATTCATAAAATGCTTCACTTTCCCAGCCACCCCTATCAACAGGACACTCATCCATAAAAGGTCTCATATCATATTTACCTCTGCAATGACCAAGCATAAGATATAATACACCCCCCTTACCTACTTTATGAAGGTACATTTGAGGTCTAGGAATATCTTCTTTCCATGAAGAATGAACATAGGCATCAGCATCATCTGTATATCTAGATTCTAAAAGTACTTTTATACCATCAGAAAATTCGCAATAATAAGGCTCATCAAAAATTTCAAAATCATTTAAATCTTTTGTGATTGGATGAGACTTATCATTAACTTTTACCTTAATGCTCATATTTGGTGGATGAGCTACAAAGCGACTTCCTAGTAGCTCCATCAATTCAGGATTCTTATTTGGAGTATCAGTTTTTCCTGGAATCTCGAGACCATCTACTATTTGCATCTCTCCAACAAATTCTATGAGAGCATTTGTCCCATGCAACCCGAACCATTTTCCACCTTCATTTAAGAAGGATCGAAGGGCATCAACCTCCTCTTGAGCCGGTGACAGGTCACAAGTATAAGTAATCAATAAATCAGAATCTTTAAATTTATAAAAATCACTATAATCTTGAGATATTGAAACACCAAGATCGTCATGCTCAGAAAAAAGTTTGACTAATTCTGTACGAGCGAAATCCGTATCATGGTATTTAGCGTTACATACTAAATGAACGTGATGTGGTTTAATTTTTACCATTTTAATCCCCCATAAAAAAGACCAAGAAACTATAAGTCGCTTGGTCTTTTATTATTCTATCTTTTAAAAAGTTTTAAAAGTTTTTATCAAAAGACACACCTAACGTTCTAGGAAAAGGTATAATATGTTGACCACCAGCCATTCCTGACGGGCCTTCTTCTTGAAGCAAGTTACGACCAAATATTCCTATTTTCCAGCTATCTCTTGCAACACTTAAACTACCTGATAGTAATTCAATATCTTCAGATACACGGCCATCAAAGACACTTGTGACTTTATCACGATAACTAAACAATGCATTTGCATTAAACATCATTCCATTGTCCATCTCAGTTGTATAATTAGATCTTATGGAATATGTAGTTTTAGCTGTACCCGGAAGCTGACTGCCATTTACCATAAATGGATTTTTAGTTTGAATAGCATCATCAACATTATCAAGTTCAACTTCATTTGTATTTCCGGAAAAATATAATGAAAGTCCATCAATAGGAGTATCCCAGGCAATTGTTAAATCGATACCTCTTCCCTCAATATCTCCAATCGGAATAACAATAGTTTGAAGAGCGGGAGAAATTTCTATTTGAGCATCACCCCAGTCATAGAAAAATGCAGCAAGATCAATTTGAATTGATCCTAAATCCCATTTACCACCCAGAGTATAATTCCACAAAGTATCAGGTTCTGATGCATTATCATAATTTGTACCACCTAAAGTAGCATTTGATGCTGTCATAATAGATGTAGAACTAATTGAACCACTTCTAAATCCCTTGGCAGCTTCAAAATATACCATGGAATTGTCATTAGGATAATAAGCAATATTTAAACGAGGATTAAAAGTGTCGTTAGTTGCACTATCAACACCGACTGTATTTGTTATAATCGGCTCAGGGGCACCTGTAATTGCAGGTAATAACTCAACAGCACTATTTTCATTAAAGCTTCTTTTTTCTTCATAGAATCTTCCGCCAATTGTAACAACCCATTTTTCATCAGAAGATGTTCTGCTTGCTTCGCCATAAACAGCCCATGATTCACTTGATAGTAAATTTGATGCATTAATTGAATTGAATCCAAAATCTGGCAGAAGAACATCTTGACCACCAAATGTTTCACCATCTTGATAAAAAAGACCAACAATCCAGCTCCAAGCGCCATCTCCATTTGAGATTAGCCTTAAGTCTTCATTAAAATTTTCAGACTCTAGAGGCCACAATGAAGAAAAATCTCCAATTCCAGGAATAAATCCACCATTATTAGAAATAACAGTATTTTCCATATAACCTGTAGTACTCTGTAATGTTGCAAATCCTAAATCATACTCAATATCAGCTACATAAATAGTGAAATCAGAATAAGTTTCTCCAAATGTATTATCTATTGCTGGAGGATTTGGATAGGTAAGCCTATTAGCAAATTTTTGCTCTGAATCTTGATGCCAGTAAGTGAGTTTTATACTTAAATCTTCACTAGGCTCTACTAATAATTTTAAACGACCAGTAATTCCATCATATGGATTACCGTCTGTTTGGTTTGATGGAATAATTTCAGCCCAGCCACCTATATCTTTTATACTTAGAACGCCTCTTAAGGCAGCAGTTTCAGATAAAGGGATATTTACCATAAGGTCACCTGTGTGACTGCTATCACCATCATCAATATCTGCCAAAGTTGCTTTAAAAGAGCCTTCAAATTCACCAAGAACTGGGTCTTTTGTTATAACTTTTATTGTTCCACCAAGAGAGCCTAAGCCATAAAGTGTTCCAGATGGTCCACGAAGAACCTCAACTCTTTCAGTATCATAAATGTCTGTAACAGGGGCATATGGACGACCTGGTATAGAAAAGGCAAAATTATCTAAATAATACCCAATAGTGGCATCACCGTCCGTTTCTGCAGATGCAACTCCTCTTATAGAGTAAACGTTACTTCCTTGACTGATTGAGGAATTTTGGACAGCACCAGGTATTAGATCTATCATTTGCTCAAAATCTGTTATTTGTAGATCCTGTAAATCATCACCAGATAAAGCTTGAACTGCTTGGGAAACATCACTAATTGATTGCTCTGTTCTATTTGCCGTTACAAGTATTTCTTCTACTTCTAGAGACGAAGCCTCATCTGAAGTATTATTATTTTCATCAGCAAATACATTCGAAATAACTAATATCGAGATAATAAACATCATAAATATAAAATTTAAAGATTTAGAAATTTGCATTTTAAATTCCCCCCATTAATATTACAATAAAATACAAACTAAATTGTAATAAAAAATTTTAGATATGCAAACATTTAAATTATAATAAAAATTAAAATAAAGAGATTAATGATGGCAAAAATAGAAAAAGATTTTATCGAAAGGGATAATCCGACAAAAAGAGAGTTTAAAGCCGAGCCATTTATTCCTAGAAAACCTATACCTGATTTAGGTCATGAAAAATTAGATGGTGAAAGATTTTATTCCAAAGAATTTATGCAAAAAGAATGGGACTCTGTATGGACAAAAACATGGCAAGTCGTTCATAGAGAGGCTGAGTTAGAATTTGATGGTTCCTTTATCACACATTCAATTGGTAAAGAATCTTTTATAATTGTTCGAGGTAATGATAGTAAAGTTCGAGCTTTTTATAATGTATGTCAGCATAGAGGAAACCAACTTTGCACACTCGAATCTGGAGAACTAGATACTTTTTCATGTCCCTTTCACGGATGGAAGTGGAATAATGATGGAACACTAAACTCTGTATTTGCACCAGAATTATATAAACAATTTAAAGATGGAGTTCCTAGCGATGAGCTAGGATTGCAAGAAGTTAAAATAGATACCTGGGGAGGTTGGTTGTGGTTAAATATGGATCCTAACTGTATATCTTTAAAAGAATACCTAGCAGATTATGGTGAGCATTTAGAAAGTTATAATTTAGATAAATGGACCCTTATTGATTATCAAACCTTTGAATGGAATGGTAATTGGAAGCATGCCGTTGATGCATTTAATGAAAGTTATCACTTTACAGCACTTCACCCCGATATGGTTCAATTTGGCGAAGGTCATGATGTTCCAATCGAAATTTCTGGAAATCATTCACGTATGATTAATTTCAATGAGACAGTTAGTGAAGTTGTTGAGGATAGAGAAACCTTCACACCTTTGCGATCTGAAATGATGGGGGATCGTTCAGTAGGCAAGATGCAAGATATTGACGATGGCTTTAAGGGTGCTGCAAAAGATTTACACCTTTATTATATAAATAAGAGAAGATCAGAAGAGGATGAAATAACGTATTATAAAGATATGAATGATGAGCAATTAGTTCACCAGTACCATTATTTTTTCTTTCCAAGCGCTGTTTTCACCAATAAACCAGAAGCTGGTAATGTCTTTAGATATAGACCGCATCCGACTGATCCAGATAAATGTTATTATGATTTTTTTATTCTAATAAATAATGCTGATAATAATGAATTACCTCCTCGCAGACCTCACAAAATATATAAAGGTAATGGACCTGAGCTTTATGATGAAGCATTTGAAGGAACTTTTCCTCCTGTATTTAATAATGTTTTAGCGCAAGATGGGTCAAATATGGAAACTATGCAATGGGGTTCTAAATCAGATAGTTTTAAAGGCGGTATTTTATGCGAACAAGAAATCAGAGTAAGACACTTTCATCAAACTATTGATAAATTTATTGAAAAATACAAAGCATAATAAAATATACGCTTATTAATTATGATTTAGATCATCCAGGAATTGGAACTCTATAATAAAAAACCCTGCTCAATGAGCAGGGTTTTAAATACTCTATTTAGTAACTAATATTACCAGCGATATCCTGCTTCGATACCATACTCTAGTGGCTCACCGTAAAGAGTGAAGTTCCAGAGACCAGCAACACTATTTGAGCCTACTCTATAAGTTTCATCTGTTAGATTTTTACCATAGATAGTAACCCAATAAGTATCATCAACATTTCTCCAAGTAACGTTAGCATCAATTAAAGTTCTATCTTCTAATTGGCTATATATTGGATTTGTTGGTTGGGTTTGTGCTTCATCCTGATAATTACCCAATACATTATAAGTAATTGAACCATTTGCACCTAACTCTTGGTCATAGGTTAATGATAAACCCCAGCTCAATTCTGGAGAGAATGGAAGTTCAAAACCACTAAAATCAGTAGGATTATCTACACCATCATTAGGAGACTCGTCCCAAAGGAAAACGTCATATTTATGATCTTGTGTAGCTACATTAGCATCAATACGGAAATTTTCTGTTACTAGATAATTCATTTCTATCTCAATACCTTTATTGGTTGATTTACCAGCATTGACCTTAACGGTTTCCTGATAAGGAGGAATTGGTAAAGGTAAAACTTGATTTCTCTGTAAGTCCTCAAATTCAGTATTAAATATTGAAACATTAAGTCTTAAACGACCTTCCATAAAATCACCCTTCATACCTAACTCAATATTTGTATTAGTTTCAGGATCATAAGGATAAGCACATGAAAAAGTTGTTGAACATGTTTCAGTATATCCACCGGCCATAAAACCAGTAGCAAGTGAACCATAGAACATGATGTCTTCATTCATGGTGTAATCAAGAACTAATCTATAAGTTGTTTCGCTCCAATCATCAGTATTATTGACACAAATTTCTCTAAGATCACAGCTCAACCAATCAGTATGGAATTGAGGAACATCGTCTTCACGAGTAAATCCACCAGTACTAATGTTGTTGTTTGCTCTCCCGAGTGAATTAGAACCTACTGTACCTGTCTCACGAACAAATGTTTTCTCATCTTGTGTTTCACGAACACCAGCAGAAATCCTCCACGCATCATTTAGTTCATATGTAAAATCAAAATAGAAAGCTTTACTTGTTCTATCTTGGTGAGTTGCAGTTGAAGAATAATCTGTGTGAATATATCCAGGAACTCCTAAGAACCACTGAAGACCAACGGCCGCGTAAGCAGCAAAATTTAAATTATCTTCAGCATAACTAACACCGGCAGTAAAATTAAATGGACCGTCATACTCACTAGTTAAACGAAACTCTTGTTGCATTTGATCTCTATTAGTATTCCTTGAAGCATCATATAAACTTGCAAATGCTTCACCAGTATAAGTACTAGCATTAAGTTCTTTATGATTCCTATATCCTGTAATAGATTTCAAAGTTAGATTCTCACCAATAGCAAATGTTTGATTTAAGAATACACCTCTGCTGTCCATTCTATGACCCTTACAAGTTGAAAGAACGGCATTACAATGGTAGCTCTCGCCTGTTGCATATACGTTATCCCATTTCTCTCCACCCCAATTTGGTGATGGAGTATGAATCCCACTAAATCCTAATAGACAGAAAAGCATTCCACTTGGGCACTCAGTTTCATTAACGGCCGCAGGTGTTCCTGAGTCATCTTTACTCAGCTCAAATGTTAAAAGAGCAGAATATGTTGGGGAAGCCTCATATAGGAATTTAATTTTTGCAGCCATAACATCTTTACCGCCTAGATCGCCACCATCACCTCTATTTGCGAGGGAAGTACCATCATCGGGCCAAGTTCCTGTTGGATTAAAAAATGTTGGTCCAGGAAAATCACTTGCTGGTTTAGAATTAGTATAGAAACCTTGGTCTTTATCCCAAATAGCAGCAATTCTCATTGCTAGTTTACCTTCAACAATAGGAACATTTAAAGCAAGTTTGAATTTATTAATACTTCCTTCATTCCAATCATATTGACCCGCTAAAGCACTAAACTCTCCTGAATATTCGTCAAGAACAGGTTTTTTTGTTGTAACTGAAATAACACCACCAGTTGAATTCTTACCAAAAAGAGTTCCTTGGGGGCCTCGATATACTTCAATTTGTTCAATATCAAACATCTCAACAAATTGAGACTGAACATGATTCAGACCAAAATCATCAATTAAAAAAGCTACTGAAGGATCTTCAGTAACAAGAATTGAAACACTACCTGTGCCTCTAATACCACCTGATACCGCATTAAAACCAGGTTGGGTTGTTAAAGTTAAATTTGGGACAAGAGCACCTAAATTTGTAACTTCGTTAGCAAAAGTATTTTTAAATGCTTGTTCAGTTATAGCCGAAACAGCGATAGCTGCATCTTGCTGACTAATATCTCTTTTAGTACCTGTAACAACAATTTCTTCAATATCTAATCTGCTACTTTGAGCTGATAGATTTTGAGAATAAAAAGTAATTAATGCAAAAGCAAAAACTGTTAGCAATGAAATCAATTTTTTCATAATTAAACCTCCCCTTTAAAGAATAATTCGATAATTAAAATACACTTTGTTGTTAAAAACAATATTTTATTTATAAAAAATTAGACAATTTACTACATTAATCAAAAAAATTAATCATTAAACGAGAGAAATTAATCAAAAAAAGATAAATATACTAATTATATAAAAAACCCCGTTATATAAAAAACCCCGTTATATAAAAAACCCCGCTTTATGGCGGGGTTTTAAATAAATAATCTTTAAATATTAAAGATTTAGAAATTAAAGGCTGCTTTTACACCAATTGACCTTGGAGGCGCATAACGAGCAAAGTTCCAAAGTGTACCAACGGGATTTGCAGAAACCCTTTTTACTTCATCAGTAAGGTTTTTACCCCATAAAGTTAAGGCAACATTATCATTCATATCCCAAGTAACAAATGCGTTAATTAAAGTACGCTCTTCAACTTGCGTATTTCTTTTTTGCATAATTACAGGATTATCTGATGTACCACCTGCAGCATTCGCTGGAAGTGGATTAACTTCAAATTCATCACGATAATGTAAACTTGCATTATATGTTATTGAACCACCAGATTGTAGATCTTGGAAATAAGTCACAGTTAAACCAGCTGTTGTCTCAGGTGAGAAAGGAACACTCAAGCCTGAAAGATCTGGATTGATAGTTACGCCAGAAGGAGCACCAGCAATTAATGTACCAGCATCAAGACCTGGAGCATATGAGTCATATTCATGATCCAATAAACCTATGAAACCGTCAAAACGAAGGTTTTGGCTTGCAACATAAGATACTTCAAGTTCGAAACCTGTTGCAGTTGATTCACCTTCATTAACAGATGCTGTTTCTTGGAATTGAGTATCACCAACAAAACGCACTTTAACAGAATCTCTTTGAAGACTATCATATTCAGTTTGGAAAATAGCACCATTTATTCTGAGCCTGCCATCCATTCTGTCAGCTTTAAATCCAAACTCAACATTAATATTTTCTTCATCATTATATGGTTGGCAAGTGAATAATGAACCACATGTCTCAGTAAAGCCACCTGCTACATAACCCGTTGCTATACTTCCGTAAACCATTGTGTTTTCATCCACTTGATAATCAAGAACAGCACGCCATGTTGTTGCTGAGAAATCTTTACTAGCATTATAGTTAAGACCAAATGTTTCATCAGCTAATGGATTTGTCCAAGGACCTAAATATTGATCAGGAGTAAAGATTAAGGCAAAACCAGCACCATCAGAGGCATATTGTTGACGACTAAAATCTTTTTCATCTTCTGATCGTCTTACACCAAGTGTAAGTTTAACCTGATCAGTAAAGTCGAAAGTTGTATCTAAATAAAGAGCGCTACTTTCTCTATCCTGAGAAGTAGCTTGGATTTCAGCAACATTCGCAAATTGCAATGCACCTGAAGTTCCAGTTGGAGAAATTAGGTCAACAAAACCTAAGTTACCAAAAACAACAAACTTAAGATTGTCTTCATAATATGCAGCACCTGCCACAAAATTAAAGAAACCATCAAACTCTGAAGTAAGTCTAAACTCTTGCTGGAATTGCTCTCTAGAAGTATTTCTTGCAGCATCATATAATGAGGTGAATGACTCACCAGTATAAGTACTGTTTAAAATTTCATCTTGGTCACGTGAACCAGTAATAGATTTAAAGCTATAATTATCAAAATTAAATGTTTGAGTTAAATAAAAACCTTCAACTTCAATAGCATGACCTCTACCAATACAAGTAAAAGTATTACAAGTTGCAGATTCTCCAGTTGAGAAAGGATCGCCCGGGGTTGGACCATCTCTGAAACCTGGGAATCCAAGTGCTGGCCATAAATATGCTTCAGCGCCGCCACCTGGTGTGTCATTAGCTGTTGCAGGAGCGTCACTAGAATCATCTACATATTCATAAGTAAAATCAGCACGATAAAAATCACTTGGTTCATAACGAACTTTAACTTTAGCAGCTAAAACATCTTTACCGCCAATCTTTGCGCCATTACCTACAGATACAAAAGAGCCATCAGCTTGTTGAGTTGCCCCAGCGTCATTAATTTGGCCACCTTGACTATAAAGAGCTGTAGATCCAGGTCCGCCTAAAGAAATAATACTTCCTGAAGGTTTATTATTTGTATAGAAACCTTCTTCTTCATCTTGAATAACTGATATTCTTACAGCCATTTTATCGCCAATTGGGAAATTTGCTGCAGCGCTAATTTTCTCAATTGATGCGTCATTTGAACTGTATTGACCATATGTTGTTTCAAAATCAAAAAATGTTTCACCAAGAACTGGTTTTTTAGTTGTAAAGCTTAAAGCACCACCCGTAGTATTTTTACCAAACAGAGTACCCTGAGGACCACGATAGATTTCTACCTGCTCCATATCAAACATCTCGATTGCTTGAGCTTGTACATGATTAAAGGCAAAATCATCAACAACCACTCCAACAGATGGATCCTTAGTAACAAGAATTGAAATAAAACCTGTTCCTCTCATACCACCAGCTATCGCATTAAAACCATTTTGCGGTGTAAGTGTAACGTTAGGGGCAAGTTGACCTAAAGCAAAAACATCATTTCTGAATGTATTATCTAATTGTTTAGCTGTTAAAGTTGAAACAGCAACAGGGACATCTTGTTGAGAGATATCACGTTTTGTACCAGTAACAATAATTTCTTCAATATCTAGACGACCACTCTCTTCGGATTGAGCGACAACGGTATTTGATGTTAAAGAAATAGTTACAGCAACTAAAAAAAGAAATAGTTTTGTAAATAATTTCATAAAGTTTCCTCCCCAGGAATATTTGTTTATTATATATATTTAATTATTATTATTGATTTTGGTATTAACACTATAAATTAGCGAATTACAATTTAATTTTTAATTTTTGTAATGAAAACTACTATATGATGTATTTTACTATTTTCTAATACTATATATAGATTATAAATTTTCTTTTTTAGAAAATACTTTTTAAATGTAAAATTTAAAAAATTTTGATTGAATAAATATAATTAGATTGAGATAATAATAAAATGATAATCCTACTTTCACCAGCCAAAACACTAGATTATGAAAATTCATTTTTAGAGAATTCTCATTCAATTCCTAGCCTTCTTTCTAAATCAAAAATTCTTATTGCTGATCTCAAAAAAAAGAAACCTGGGGAAATATCTGATCTTATGAAGATAAGTGATAAATTAGCTACATTGAATAGTGATAGATATAAATCTTGGAAAGGTTTAAAAAAAACATCTAATAATTCTAAACAGGCAATCTTTGTGTTTAAGGGTGATGTTTATCAAGGATTAGATATCGAAAGTTTTAAAAAACAAGATCTTATATATTCTCAAGATCATTTAAGATTACTGTCTGGCCTCTACGGCCTCCTAAGACCACTGGATATTATTGAACCTTATAGATTGGAAATGGGAACAAAATTAGAAACAATTAAAGGTAAAAATCTTTATGAATTCTGGGGCCAAGAAATTTCAAATAAAGTAATTCAAGATCTTAAAAATATAAACTCGAATACTATTATAAACTTAGCTTCTAATGAATATTTTCATTCTGTAAAAAGCCTTGAAAAAACAACTAAAATAATATCTCCAATATTCAAGGATTTTTCAAAAGGTAAGTATAAAATTATTAGTTTTTATGCAAAAAAAGCCAGGGGCCTTATGGCTGCATGGATTTTAAAAAATAAAATTAAAGAGAGTTCAATAAAAGATTTTAATATTGGCGGCTATTATTTCTCCAAAGAGGACTCTTCTGAAAACTCTCCTGTTTTTTTAAGAGATCATTAAGAAGAATTTCATTGATAAATATTTTTCAAAATTTTTTTAGTCATACTACAATTAGATTTCTAATTTTATTTTCTATTTTATCCGGTTGTCTTGTTCATTTTTTTAATCTTTGGGATAAATGGCCTTTAATGTTTTTAGTCATTATTTTTGCACCTTTTTATGAATGGTATGCTCATAAATATGTTCTTCATAAAGAACTTACACCCAAAGATGGGTGGCTAAAAAAATTTCAAATTAAATTACATCACGGGCATCATGCAGATCCAGATGATATAAACCTTCAGTTTGCTCCTTCACTTGCAATAGTTGTTTTGTTTATTCAGACCTATATTTTCTACTCAATTTTATGCTTAAGCTTTACGAATGCTCTAGTTCCCATCTTTTCAACCTTCTTATATTATCTATTTTACGAATGGGTCCATCTTGCTCATCATTCTAAACATTATAAGCCATTAACAGGTATTGGAAAAAATCTCAAAGAAGCCCATATGCAACATCATTTTCATAATGAAAATTATAACTGGGGCATAACAAATCTATTGGCGGATTATATTTTAAAAACTTTTAAAACATCAAACGAAATTCCAAAAAGTCCTACCATTAAAACAATAGCTGGCTTCACAAAAGATTTGCATCATTAAATAATATTTTCTGTTGAGGTATTTTCTCTCTTGCCCTATAAGAGTTTATCAGTGGGGCCATAGCTCAGTTGGGAGAGCGTCTGGTTTGCAACCAGAAGGTCGTCGGTTCGATCCCGTCTGGCTCCACCAATCACTCAATATATAAAATCTAGTTTTCAGATTGCAATTCTTTTGTTAGAGCCTTCCTGCCTAAAAAGAAAATTGAAAAAGACAAAGGTCCAAAAATTAAGAATGTATAACTTAACGCTAAGTTGATTGACATATCACTTTGAAAAATAACGCTAGTGAAAAAAGGTACCACTGTTGGACCAAGGCTTAATCCAACAATATTCATAACAAATACATATAAACCTGAAATAGAACCCCTATAATTTTGCGGTGTCATTTTTTGTAAACCAGAGGCAAAACAAGCCATTGGTAAAGTTATAAAAAAGCTTATTACAAACATTCCAGGTAAAACAAAGTCTTCAGTTACAAACAAGAAGGTTAAAGCTGGAATGATTGCTACTGCTAATGCCGAGATAAGAAAAACAGAATGCGTCGAATTTTTAAAACCTCTTTTTTCAAGAGCCCTCTCTAAAATAGGACCTGTAAGAACGCCAAGTGAGCCAGATATTAGAGTAACAATTCCAAAAAGATAACCAACCCTTGAAAGATCCCAGCCATGAATTCGTGCTATATATGTAGGAACCCAAGCCTGAAAAGTATAAAGAAGCACAACTATAAAGGATGCAGCAATCATTAAAGTAAAATAAGCAGAAAACTTGCTCTTAATATAAGCAATAACATCAATAAAGGATTCATCTTTCTGTTTCTCTTTATTAATAATGCCCTTTCTTTTTGGATCTGAAAGAAAGGCTAAGCCAAGTGATAAAATAAAACCTGGAATAGCAATAAGTATAAAAATCATTTGCCATGGCTGGAGAACAAAACCAAAAATTTCAACTGGAACTTTATAAAGTTGAATTATGAATCCACCAAATAGAAGTGCTAAACCTTGTCCGATATAAGGACCCATTAGATAAAAGCTCATTGGAAAAGCTCTTTCTTCAGGACGAAATAAATCAGCAATAATAGACCACGATGCTGGTGTTACTGCAGCCTCCCCAGCGCCGACACCGGCTCGGGAAACAAATAAACTATAATAATCGCTAGAAAAACCATGAGCAGCTGTTGCTATACTCCAAAGAAGAATTCCGCCAATCAAAACTGCAATTCTATTAAATTTATCTACCATCCGGCCAACAGGAAGGCTAAAAAGTATATAGCTAATCATAAACCCTGGGCCTAGTATTTGTCCCATCTGAATATCCGAAAGAGCTAAATCTTCTCGAATAGGGTCAATTAAAAGGTTAATCATAGCTCTATCAATAAAAGATACAGTATACGTAATTAATAGAAGAGTGGTTAGAAACCATGCGTATTTTTTACTTGGCCATAAAGATTGATCTGACATTTTTTCCTCAAAATAAAAACCCGCTAAAAATATAGCGGGCTTTATTCTAACTTCAAGTAACTAAATAATTAAAAATATGTCTTAATCATTCCAACTTTTAATATGAAACATCAAATTGGTGCTGATTATTTTTCTAACATCTTTAGCTCTTTTTTGAAAAGTTTGACCTGATGAAGAATTCATCATTGAAGAGGTGCTATCTCTTAAGGAGTCAACAGAAGGACCAGACATTACAATATAATGTGTTCTTTTATCTTCACCTGTAAAGGTATCTTGGTAAAGAGTTGCTGATCCAGGCAAATCGCCAGAACTCATAAACTCTGAAAAAACTTCACCATACCTTTTGGCATTCTTAACCCTTACATTATAAAGCATTAAATAAGGATTATTTTTGAAATCTACGTCTCCAAAATTAAGCATAGGCGTACCTGCACCCTCTAATCCATCAGTGCTTATTGAGTACAAATCTTTTAAAAAATTTTGAGCTTCTTGAGATTGAAAAATAAGACCTGATTTTTCAAATGAGTCGCCATTTGGATGAGAAAATACCACACAATGAGTTTCAGGATTTTCACCATTTAATAACATTGCCCATAATCTAATAACAGGAAGGCCTTTTGCAGCATCACTTGTTAAAAAATTATCAAATTTCTGAACAACAGCTTGAGGATCCTCAGTTGAAAAACAATAATAAGCATCTAACGGCGCCGCATCAACTTTTGTAAAAGTAAATAAGGCCATAAAAATAGGCATTAATAAATATTTTTTCATTTTTTTCTCCTTTGATAATAATTTAATTTAATTTTTAGGGCGGTTTAATACTTCATCAGAATACAACTCCTCGCCTGAGCAACTTGCATAATTTTCAGTATAGTCATAATAACCTTCCCATCCACCTGCTGCAAAAGCCTCTTTATATTCCATGAAGGATTCGACATCATCATAGATACCTAAGTGAACAAAATCACCAGGCGCTTGAGCACCACCGGTCACAGGGGCTACTATAACCCAACCGCTAAGACCGATGTTATCTTTTTCAAGTTCATCAACCATCATTGCATGTCTTGCTTGTAAATCCTTCATTGATACTCCATCTTTTCGTGAGCACCAATTCCAGCTAACTACACGATCATCATCAGAATCGAGAGCCTTCTGATCTAGATACTGAGGATAAGCGTGGCCCCATTTAACATAACAATCTGCAGCCTCTTGCCATTTTTTAGCTAATTTTTGGCCTTCTTTTGTGCCAAGCCATAAATCCCAAGCTTTACCTGTTGTACTATGCGGACCAGCAAGAATTTCTTGAAAATCAAATCCTCGATCAGATACAAAGTTATCATGAGGGAATAAAGGCATCTCTCTCGATACAAAAACCTCTACATCATTTTTCTTTGACCATTTTATATAATTGTTAACTGCATCAGAATAATCTTCCATTGAAGAACCATCATTTAATTTACAAAAATTTACTTGAAAATTGAAATATGACATATCAGCATGATCGTCTGCTTTTAAATTAGGTGTTGATGAAATAATAGCCACTAAAGCCACAAAACTTAGTAAAATTCTTCCCATAATTTACTCC
>ERZ802821.29-NODE-29-length-65023-cov-13.7144_pt1 | contig 65023 bp, 63 predicted proteins | sample MGYA00345648_ERZ802821 | MGnify/ENA primary metagenome ERZ802821 (study PRJEB30503, sample SAMEA104212357) | marine metagenome | biome: Westerlies Biome; feature: [SRF] surface water layer (ENVO:00010504) within the epipelagic zone...; material: water (ENVO:00002006)... | reverse complement strand
CGCGCAGCACGGTGTACCGACGCGACACGAGATGACACCCGAGAGGACAAACGCCATGCATGCCTTCCGCAGCCACACTTGCGCCGATTTGAACAAAACCCATGTCGACCAGACCGTGCGCCTGTCGGGATGGGTGCACAGAGTGCGCGACCATGGCGGCGTTTTATTCATCGACCTGCGCGATCACTATGGCATGACGCAGGTGTTGTGCGATCCCGACAGTCCGGTCTTTTCACAAGTTGAGGCCGTGCGCAGCGAATGGTGCATTCGGATCGACGGCAGCGTCAAAGCCCGCGACGAAAGCCTGATCAATACCAAACTGTCGACCGGCGAAATCGAAGTCTATATTCGTGACATCGAGGTTCTGGGTGACGCAGCCGAATTGCCGCTGATGGTGTTTGGCGATCAGGATTACCCTGAGGAAACCCGCCTGCGCTATCGATATCTGGATCTGCGGCGCGAAAAATTGCAGCGCAACATGACACTGCGCTCGGATGTGGTTGCCTCGATCCGCAAACGTATGTGGGATTTGGATTTTCGCGAGTATCAAACGCCGATTATCACGGCTTCAAGCCCCGAGGGCGCACGCGATTTTCTCGTGCCCTCACGCCAACACCCCGGAAAATTCTATGCGCTTCCACAAGCCCCCCAACAGTTCAAACAACTTATTATGGTCTCGGGCTTTGACAAATATTTCCAAATCGCCCCCTGTTTTCGCGACGAAGATCCCCGCGCCGATCGCTCGCCCACCGATTTCTATCAGCTCGACCTCGAGATGTCTTTTGTGGAACAACAAGACGTGTTCGATACTATCCAACCGGTGGTGGGCGGTATTTTTGAAGAATTTGGCGGTGGTCGCAAGGTCGATCAAACCTGGGAACAAATCTCGTATAAAGATGCCGCGCTTTGGTATGGCACAGACAAACCCGATCTGCGCAACCCGCTGAAAATGCAGCGCGTCAGTGACCATTTTCGCGATTCGGGTTTTGCCATCTTTGCCAAGCTGCTTGAGCAGGAGGGCACTGAGATACGCGCCATCCCCGCGCCAACAGGCGGCAGCCGCAAATTCTGTGACCGGATGAATGCCTTTGCACAAAAAGAGGGTCTGCCCGGCATGGGCTATATCTTCTGGCGCGAAAGCGACGGCGCAATGGAAGCAGCCGGCCCGCTGGCAAAAAACATCGGACCAGAGCGCACCGAAGCCATTCGCCAGCAATTGGGGCTGGGCGTCGGCGACGCGGCGTTTTTCTTGGGCGGCAAACCCGCGGCCTTTGAAAAAGTGGCCGGCAAGGCGCGTGTCGCGATTGGGGATGCCCTGAAACTGACGGACCAAGATCGCTTTGCCTTTGCTTGGATTGTGGACTTTCCAATGTATGAAGCTGACGAGGAAACTGGCAAAATCGATTTCAGCCACAATCCATTTTCAATGCCACAAGGCGGTTTAGCAGCTCTAGAGGCCGACCCCCTCAACGTCTTGGGGTACCAATATGATTTGGCCTGTAACGGCTATGAGCTGATTTCCGGCGCGATCCGGAACCACAAGCCGGAAATTATGTTCAAGGCGTTTGAGCTTGCGGGATATGGTGCCGACGAGGTCACCAAGCGGTTTGGCGGCATGGTCAACGCGTTCAAATACGGGGCCCCGCCCCATGGCGGTTGTGCGGCAGGCATCGACCGGATCGTGATGCTGCTGGCCGATGAGGCCAACATTCGCGAAGTGATCATGTTCCCGATGAACCAGCGGGCCGAAGACCTTATGATGGCGGCGCCGTCTGATCCGATGGCGGATCAATTGATGGAATTAGGGCTGCGGGTGTTACCACAGGGCTGATCAAACCCTGCGCGTCTTTTAAGGCTGTTGCGATCGCTAAGCCTGCAAAGGACGCGCACATCCAGACTTCGGCTTTGACATAGGCAATCGGGCGGGTATGCTGTCATAAAAGGACAGCGCTCATGCCACCCCTGCCGGATCTTTCCCTACCGGATCTTGGCCCTCCGGTTGCGGATTGGGTCGCCCCGAGCGCACCCAAGGGAGAGATTCTGTCGGGGCAATATTGCCGTCTTGTGCCCTTGCAGGCAGAAGACCACGCGGCGCTTTTGTTCAACACCTACCAAGGCCACAGCGCGCTTTGGCATTACATGCCTTACGGACCTTTTTCATCGGCAGCGCAATATCACCGCTGGGTACGCCAAACCGTTGAAAATAAAGCGCATCTATTCTATGCGATTTATGATTTGGATATGAACATGTTTGGCGGTGTCGCCAGCTATCTGCGGATCAACCCCGAAGCAGGCTCTATCGAGATAGGCCATATCAATTTTGCCCCACAACTTCAACGCAGCCGCGCGGCAACCGAAGCCATATATCTTATGATGCGCTGGGCCTTTTCAGCAGGATACCGCCGCCTTGAATGGAAATGTAATGCCTGCAACATTGCCTCACGGCGCGCCGCACAACGATTGGGATTAAGCTTTGAAGGTATTTTTCGGCAGGCCTCGGTTGTGAAAGGCCACAATCGCGATACGGCCTGGTTTGCGGCAATCGATGCTGAGTGGTCGGCGCTGGAGCAAGCCTTTTCGGTCTGGTTAGCCCCGAGAAACTTTGCGCCAGACCGAACCCAAAAAGAGCGTCTTTCTGATCTCACTCGTCTGGTAAGGGTCAGCGGTGATCCGGCCCTGCAGCGCTGATCAAACCACCGTACGGTCGATCAGACGCTCTTGTACCAAGCCTGCCACACAGGCCAGTTCTGATGTCAATTGACGCTGCTGCTTATGAGCCACGCCAAGCCGTTCGGTCGCATCCAGCAGCGCGTCGTCAGAGGCACTGCGCGCCACCCCACGCAAGAATAATGTTAGGTATTCGACCTGTTGCGCAGCAGTATCTTTTTGAAGGACTTCGGCAGCATGCGCCATATCATCTTGAAACGCGATCAAGTCCGGTTCAACGTTTTCGTTAGAAACAGTCCTAACGATATCCGTACCTGCATAGTCTTTTGGCATCAAAGACAGTATTTTTTCTTGAAATACCGATAGGCTTACCAACGGTTTAGCAAAAAATCCATCTGCACCAGCGGCAAGCGCCACTGCTTCGCCAAAACTATCGCCACTGGTTGCCAGCACAATCCCAACCCGTGGAGAGGCTGCATTAATTTCTTCAATTAGCTCGGTTCCGTTGCCATCCGGCAAGCCAAGATCGATAATCACCACCGAAGGGCGGTAAACCTGAAGATGGCGTCTTGCAGAGCGCAGGCAATCAGCCCGGCGAATCCGCGCGCCACTTCGCAGGCACAAAAGGCGAATTCCTTCACAGGCAAATTTGCTGTCTTCAACCACCAGCACTGTCAGTCCAAATAACGGACGGTCGCTGCGTGGGTAATGTGGCGTCGCATTTTGCGTTAGATCATCCATAATCTCATCTCCTTTGCGTAGTTGACTCACTTTGCACCGAGTGGACTAACAAGCGATTAATGTCGCGCTGCGGCCGCCAGGCTCTTGCACACAGATCCGACAGGGGACATAGAGTGACGGCAATGAGTGCTTGATCCAGCACGCCCGACACACAGGAGTTTGGAATGATTGGTCGCTTAAACCACGTTGCAATTGCCGTTCCGGACCTTGAGGCGGCCATCGCGCAATATCGTGACACTCTTGGTGCCGAGGTTGGGCCACCACAGGAGGAACCCGACCACGGTGTGACGGTGGTGTTTATTGCATTGCCCAACACGAAAATTGAACTGCTCTATCCGCTCGGTCAAAACAGCCCCATCACCGGATTTCTGGAAAAAAATCCGGCAGGCGGCATACACCACATGTGCTATGAGGTGCCCGATATCATCGCAGCCCGCGATCAGCTTCAAGGTGCTGGCGCCCGTGTTTTAGGCAATGGCGCGCCCAAAATTGGTGCCCATGGCAAACCAGTTCTGTTTTTGCACCCCAAAGATTTCAACGGCTGCCTGATTGAGCTTGAGCAAACCTAACCTCGCCCTTTTAAAAACTTGCACTATATTTTTAATGTGAAACAGCGCCAAGCGCCGCGCCTAGCTAGGATGTTAAATGTCGATCACCTCTGCCATCGTCTTATTTGCTATTGTCTGGTTCATGGTATTTTTTATTGCCCTGCCGATCCGGCTGAAAACCCAAGGCGATGTGGGCGAGATCGTACCCGGCACTCAGGCTGGGGCCCCGGCCGAGCATCAGCTTAAAAAAAAGGCCTGGATCACAACCTTTGTGGCTTTTATCCTGTGGGTTGGTTTTGTGAGCGTCATCGTTTCGGGAAAGTTGACCGTGCGCGATCTGGATATGTTTAATCGGATGGGGCCGGCGACAGTTGGTGAAACAGATGGGTAAAGGTTGCAACAGCAAGGATCGGGATGACCAAATTGACCAAAGGCACGGATAGTGGCACCGCCACCAGCGTTCCGGTTAGCCAGATTTTGCCTGTATGACGCTTGCGCAGGGCTTTTGCCTCCGTCCATCCAAGGCGCCGGGTGGCGACCAACTGAAAGTATTCCCGTCCCAAAAGAAAGCCGTTCAGACCCCAGAAAATAAATGGAGCCACAGGAAAAAATAACGCGTAGAGCAACAGCGCAACAAGATTAGCAGCCAAAAGCACCAATAAAAAATTCAGCATATCAAAAAGAGCTTGACCCAGAGGGATTGCGGTGGCCGCCGGCAAGTCAGGATAATGCCGATCCTCAACTGCGAGCACCACACGCTCCAGAAAAAGCGAGATAATCGCGCTCGCAACCGGCATCATTAAAAAGACCGACAGCACCAGCATAGCAAGTACTGACGCCCAACTCATCACATCAGACGCCCAGCTTACCGACCCGATCAGCGGAAGAGAGGCCTCTGGCCCAAAACTCCAGTTGATCAAGGTAAAGACCACCAGCGTCGCCCCCGCCAAGAATAGCACGCTGAGGCCAATACCCAAAAACAGCACCTGACGAAACCGCCGGTCACCGATTTGCCGCAGCGCCTTAAAAAAGCTCGACAGGATCATTCTGCCATCCATGTGGTAACCGCATCAATATTAGGCCGTGGTCGTTCCGGCGGCGTGACCGTGCGGGTGCCAAGATAAATCAAACCCGCAACCCGCTCTTTCGCATTAAGCCCCAAACCATGCTCAACAAAATCACGGTCGTGCGCCAGCCAGCCGGACAGCCACCCTGCCCCCCAACCGGCCGCCAATGCGGCATTAACCAGCCCAAGACAAACCGCACCTGCCGAATACGTCTGTTCAATCGCGGGAATACGCTCGGCAGAGCGGCGTATTTCGACCACTGCAACCGCAAGATTGCCAAGATCGAACTGGCGCCGCGCTTTTGCAGTTTGCGCCGCATCCATCTCGGCGGCGACCGCCCGAGCCTCGGCCAGATCGGCAAGCCGTACTAGGGCCGGTTTTTGCAATACGATAAATCGCCAGGGCTCAAGCTTGCCATGATCCGGGCAGCGCGCAGCAGCGGTCAAAAGGGTGGTAAGCTCGGCCGTGTCCGGCACTGGCAAATCCAGTGTTTTCACCGGATGCGAACGCCGGGTTAATAAAAAGTCCAAAGCAACAGGGTTCGATACGGACATTGAAACTCCATAAAAAGAATAATTACTCCTGCAATCTATGCCCAAAATAGTAACGAGGGCAATTCACTAGAGTTTGCAAAATGTCTCCCGCGCCCCTCGCCGGGTTAGGGCCTGTCATGCAGTCTCCCAAACTCAGTCATCTCACCGCAAAAACATTTGCGAGGCGGTGATAACGCCAGCGAACTAGTCTTCAGCAGAAGGCTGTGCATCGCGACGCAAATAGACCCCTTCTGGCAAAGAGATGGCCGCCACAAGATCCCGCATCTGCGCAATCGACAGGGTAACTTTCTCAGTTCGATCCAGCCTTTTATCATATTGCTCAACTGTGATGCATTCTTCGAACCCGTTTACCACAACATCCTCCTGTAGCGGCACCTGACCCTCATCGACGAGGGTAATTACGGTTGCATCAAATTCATGCTCAATCGTGAACATCGTCTATTTCCTTTGCCTATTTGAAGCCTGCTTACTAAAGCTACGCGCAACAGGCTGCTAGCATAGCCAGTGTAGCCAAAACCAAAATAGAGACGAAAGCCAATTCTCAAAAAAGAGGCCTATTTGATATAACGGTCACTTTGCATCTGCATTTTTTATTGCAGGCTGCAATTCTGTTTCCCCCCAACTCACCCCTGCGCGAGAGCGGAGACCCCATCGCCCAGACAGTGATTGTTCTCATCTTATCCATGCTGTTGTCAGCCCGAGATGACACCAAACTGGCGTTTATTTTTGGCCGAGAGAGCACCCACCACATTCAGGGCACCTGCTGAAAAGCAGCAAAATGCGCTTGCCAAAGCATTGCTTTTTGGCAGGCTGACCAGCCTGGCCGGGGGGCCGCCGATCACTTTTAGAACCGCGCAAGATGTTGGCAAAGTCATGGGCGGTCGCACCTATTGGAAAAAATTCGAACTGCAGACCGACGCCCTTGGCATCCAGATCACCCATGCAACCGACTATGATCCGCTGCGTGGCGCCGCATTCTTTAGCCGTATTTCCGATCCGGGCAACGCATTTCCCGGAACGCATCCACCCAACCAGAAACGAATCGAGACCGTTGTTGGTGTTGTCGCCAGATTATAAAACACAGCCAGCGCATCGGTGTTAAAAATTGCAATGGTGATGCAAACACCTCGATTAGCCCCTTGCAGACAACACGGGCATTGCCTATAGAGAAGCCTAACAGCGGCTTCGAGGTTTATAATCTTGGACCCACCGAGAAAGAGCAACGGGCCGCGCGCCCGTTTTTTTGTATCTGAAAGACCCATGAACAACAGTTTGATAGCCAAAGCCGCCATTGATCGCCGTCTGGAAGAGATCATAACGCCCGTGATCGAAGATCTTGGGTTTGAGTTGGTGCGCGTACGGCTTATGAGCGGCCATGAAATCATCTTGCAGGTGATGGCGGACCGTCCCGAGGGCGGTATAGAAGTGGATGAATGCGGACAGATCAGCACCGCAATCAGCGCGGTACTGGATGTGGAAGATCCGGTTCTTGACGCCTACACGCTCGAGGTGTCCAGCCCTGGGATTGACCGGCCACTGACCCGGCTCAAGGATTTTGATATGTTCGAAGGCTATGAGGCCAAAATTGAAACCACCGAATTAATCGACGGACAGCGCCGGTTCAAAGGCCTGCTGGCTGGGACCGAAAATGATGATGTACTGATCAATATTAATCAGGGCACAATCGGGTTAAAGTTTGAATGGCTGTCAGATGCCAAACTGGTGCTGACCGATGATTTAATCAAGGAAATGCTGCGTCAACGCAAAGCTGCGGGGACGTTGAACGAAACGAAATTTGACAAGATTGAGACCGAAGCGTCCGAGGAGGACTAACCATGGCCATTACTTCAGCCAACCAGCTAGAGCTGTTGCAAACTGCCGAGGCAGTTGCCCGCGAGAAAATGATCGACCCTGCATTGGTGGTCGAAGCGATGGAAGAATCGCTCGCCCGTGCTGCCAAAAGCCGGTACGGCGCGGAAATGGACATCCGTGTGTCGATCGATCGCAAAACCGGACGCGCCAGCTTTACCCGCGTGCGCACCGTGGTCGAAGACGAAGAAGTCGAAAACTATCAAGCCGAAATGACCGTAGAGCAGGCCCGACCCTATCTTGAAAGCCCAGCCGTTGGCGATCAATTTATCGAAGAAGTGCCACCTGTTGAAATGGGCCGAATCGCCGCTCAATCGGCCAAGCAAGTGATCCTGCAGAAAATTCGCGAAGCAGAACGTGATCGCCAATTCGAAGAATTCAAAGACCGCGCCGGCACTATCATCAATGGCGTCGTCAAGCGCGAGGAATATGGCAATGTCATCGTCGACATGGGGCGTGGCGAAGCCATCCTGCGCCGCAACGACAAGATTGGTCGCGAAAGTTACCGGCCCAACGATCGGGTGCGTTGTTATATTAAGGATGTGCGCCGCGAACCGCGCGGACCCCAGATTTTCCTATCGCGCACCGACCCGCAATTTATGGCCGAATTGTTCAAGATGGAGGTGCCGGAAATTTATGACGGCATCATTGAAATCAAGGCCGTCGCCCGCGATCCCGGCTCGCGCGCCAAAATCGCCGTGATATCATATGACAACTCGATTGACCCCGTAGGAGCCTGCGTCGGGATGCGCGGCAGCCGTGTTCAGGCTGTGGTGAATGAACTTCAGGGCGAAAAAATTGACATCATCCCATGGAACGAAGACCAGCCAACATTTTTGGTCAATGCGCTGCAACCTGCTGAAGTCTCCAAAGTGGTTCTCGACGAAGAGGCAGAGCGCATCGAGGTTGTTGTTCCTGAAGAACAGTTAAGCCTGGCAATTGGCCGCCGTGGACAAAACGTCCGCCTTGCCAGCCAACTCACCGGTCTGGATATCGATATCATGACCGAGGCCGACGAAAGTGCCCGGCGCCAGAAAGAGTTTGAGCTTCGTACCCAGTTGTTTATGGACGCGCTGGATCTGGACGAATTCTTCGCCCAATTGCTGGTATCAGAGGGTTTTACCAATCTCGAAGAAGTTGCCTATGTTGATGTTGAAGAATTGCTCGTCATCGATGGCGTAGACGAAGGCACCGCAGGAGAACTGCAGACCCGGGCGCGTGAACATCTCGAAGCTCAGGCGAAAAAGGCGTTAGACCATGCGCGCGAATTGGGTGTGCAGGACAGCCTGGTCGAGTTTGAGGGGCTGAACCCACAGATGATCGAAGCGCTCGCCGAGGACGGTATCTTTACGATCGAAGATTTTGCCACTTGCGCCGATTGGGAGCTTGCAGGCGGTTGGACAACAGTAGATGGCGAACGGGTCAAAGATGACGGTCTGCTCGAAAAATTCGACGTGTCGCTCGAAGAGGCTCAGACCATGGTGATGACCGCGCGGGTCCTTCTGGGCTGGGTCGATCCTACCGAACTTGATCCCGCCGAGCCAGAAGCCGAGGGCGAAGCAGAGGACGGCACTGACAGCGATCTGGCCGATCCAGAAGCGGTCAGCAGCTGAGCACCGCCGTATTTAGGGACGATATGAACCAAATCGCAAAAAACCCAGACCGAGGCACCGGCACAGAGCGAAAATGCATCGCAACCGGAGAGGTGCAGCCAAAATTTGGCCTGATCCGCTTTGTGGTGGGGCCGGATCAACACATCGTACCTGACGTCTTGGGTAAACTGCCCGGACGCGGCATCTGGGTCTCTGCAAAGTACGAAACGCTTGCCAAAGCCGTCTCGAAAAGCCTATTTTCGAGAGGCGCAAAACAGGCTGTTTCTGTGCCAGATACTTTGATATCTGATATAGAAACCCAATTGGCACGCCGTGTTATAGATTTGATAAGCCTTGCCCGTAAATCTGGCCAAGCCGTTTCGGGCTATGAAAAAGTCAAGGATTGGCTGAGCAAAGAAACCGCCCGTGTTCTAATACAGGCAAGCGATGGATCAGCACGCGGAAAGTCCAAATTAAGCACGCCTTATGGCGGCTCATTTATTGGATGGCTTACCGCCGACGAATTAGGTTTGGCATTTGGACGACAAACTGCAATACATGGCGCTCTAGCCTCTGGTGGACTCACCTCTCGTATTGTAGAGGAAGCAGCACGTCTCAAAGGTTTGCGCGTGATTGATGATAGTGACGGTGGCAGGGGCCATCGGGAAGGAAAAGACAGCTAGATGAGCGATAGTGACGGCAAAAAGACCTTGGGTCTCCGCGGAGGTGCCCGCCCGGGCAACGTAAAGCAAAGCTTTAGCCACGGGCGGACGAAAAGCGTCGTGGTGGAAACCAAACGCAAACGCGTTGTGGTGCCAAAATCGACGGTCAACAAATCTGCTGGTGGGTCTACACCGGCGGCGGCATCCATGAAGCGGCCGGCGGGTATCAGCGATGTGGAAATGGAACGTCGCCTCAAGGCCGTTCAGGCCGCCAGAGCCCGTGAGGTTGAAGACGCCGCAAAGCGTGCGGCCGCCGAACTCGCCAGTGAAGAGGAACGCAAACGCCGCCGGGCGGAGATGGAGGCCCAAGAGGCCGAACGCCGCGAAGCCCAAGAACTGGCGAAGAAAAAAGCCGAAGAGTCAGAGGCCCTGCGCAAAGCCGCTGAGGAAGCTGCCAAACAGGCGGCTGAAAGCGTCGACAATGCAGCGCCACAGCCTGCCGCCGCAAAAGTGGCCCCAAAAACCGCGCCAACTAAAGCTGCGCCCACCCCGCTTCGCAAAAAAGAGCGCGAGGCAGACACCCGCGATAAAAACCGCAACAAAGGCGGTGACGACAACCGACGGTCGGGTAAACTAACGCTGAACCAAGCGCTCTCGGGTGGCGAAGGCGGCCGACAAAAATCCATGGCCGCGATGAAGCGCAAGCAAGAGCGCGCACGCCTCAAGGCCTTGGGCCAGAATATGGAGCGCGAAAAGATTGTCCGCGATGTCCAGCTGCCAGAGGCCATTATCGTATCCGAGTTGGCAAACCGGATGGCCGAACGGGTCGGCGATGTTGTTAAATCCCTGATGCAAATGGGCATGATGGTAACGCAAAACCAATCTATTGACGCGGATACAGCAGAACTGATTATCCAAGAGTTTGGTCATAAAGTTGTCCGGGTTTCAGACGCTGATGTGGAAGATGTGATCAATGAAATCGTCGACGCCGACGAGACCTTGATCTCTCGGCCACCTGTGATCACCATCATGGGCCACGTCGACCACGGCAAAACATCTCTACTGGATGCGATTCGAGACGCCAAGGTCGTCGCTGGCGAAGCTGGGGGCATCACGCAACATATAGGTGCCTATCAGGTCAAGACCGCAGGGGGCACTGTGTTGAGTTTTCTCGACACGCCTGGTCACGCAGCCTTTACCTCGATGCGATCGCGCGGCGCGCAAGTTACCGATATTGTGATTTTGGTTGTTGCGGCTGATGATGCCGTTATGCCGCAGACGATTGAGGCCATTAATCATGCCAAAGCGGCAGGTGTGCCGATGATTGTGGCCATCAATAAAATGGATAAGCCAGATGCGACCCCCGACAAAGTGCGGACGGATCTGTTACAGCATGAGGTGATCGTTGAGAAAATGTCTGGCGAAGTGCAGGATGTCGAAGTTTCGGCTATAACCGGCATGGGACTGGATGAATTGCTGGAAGCAATCGCGTTGCAGGCCGAAATTCTAGAACTGAAAGCCAACCCCGACCGCGCCGCTCAAGGCGCCGTGATTGAGGCACAGCTTGACGTGGGACGCGGTCCGGTTGCCACGGTTCTGGTTCAAAAAGGTACATTGAAACAAGGCGATATATTCGTTGTCGGCGAACAATGGGGCCGTGTACGCGCCTTGATTGACGACAAGGGTGACCGGATCAAGACCGCAGGTCCATCCGTACCGGTTGAGGTTCTGGGGCTGAATGGCACCCCAGAGGCCGGTGATGTTCTGAACGTTGTCGACACCGAGGCACAAGCCCGCGAGATTGCCGAATACCGCGCAAACGCCGCAAAAGACAAACGTGCCGCAGCCGGCGCGGCCACCACGCTTGAGCAATTGATGACCAAGGCCAAGCAAGACGAAAACCTCAGCGAGTTGCCTATTTTGGTGAAAGCCGACGTACAGGGATCTGCAGAAGCAATTGTTCAGGCGATGGAGAAAATCGGCAACGATGAGGTGCGCGTTCGGGTGCTGCATTCTGGTGTGGGCGCAATCACCGAAAGTGATATCGGCCTTGCCGAAGCGTCTGGTGCACCGGTGATGGGCTTTAACGTCCGGGCCAATGCGTCCGCGCGCAACTCGGCCAATCAAAAAGGCGTCGAGATTCGCTATTATTCGGTGATCTATGATCTGGTTGATGACGTCAAAGCCGCCGCAAGCGGCTTGCTGAGCGCCGAAATTCGCGAGAATTTCATTGGCTACTCAAAGATCAAAGAAGTGTTCAAAGTCTCGGGTGTCGGCAAAGTTGCGGGCTGCCTTGTCACCGAAGGTGTCGCGCGCCGCTCGGCAGGTGTGCGTCTGCTGCGCGACAATGTGGTGATCCACGAGGGAACGCTGAAAACGCTCAAACGCTTCAAGGACGAAGTGCCAGAAGTGCAATCTGGCCAGGAATGCGGTATGGCGTTTGAAAACTATGAAGATATACGCGCCGATGATGTCATCGAAATCTTTGAGCGCGAAGAGGTGATGCGTAACCTCGACTAAACAGAGACCGGCCTCAATGTCACAGATTTTTAAAGCGCGCGAGGTTCTCGGGCGCTTTTATCTTTTGTGGTGGCAAAAATGATGTTCTAAAGCCAATCCCGCAGGATCGGGATCAACGGGATGTCCGCCGCGGGCATCGGATATGACGACAGATCTTTGGCGTGGGACCATGCCAAAACCTGCCCCTCGCGCCCACGCGGGATGCCCTCCCATTTGCGACAGGCAAACAGCGGCATTAGCAGATGAAACCCTTCATAGCTGTGCGAGGCAAATGTCAGAGGCGCCAGACAAGATGCCCAGGTATCAATGCCCAACTCCTCTTGCAATTCACGGATTAGAGCCCCTTCGGGGGTCTCGCCACACTCAACTTTACCGCCGGGAAATTCCCATAATCCTGCCATCGACTTTCCGGCGGGACGCTGTGCCAGTAATACCCGGCCGTCACGGTCGATCAGCGCCACGGCCGATACCAACACCGTCTTCATGATCTATAGTCCGCATTGATCTCAATATAGCCATGTGTGAGATCACAGGTCCAGACGGTTGCGCTGTGCGCCCCTATCCCCAAATCTACCGCAATCCGCAAGTTGCTGCCCTTCATATAGGCCGCTGCCTCATCTTCACGATAGCTCGGCGCAACCCAGCCGTTTTCTGCAACCAGAATATCACCAAAGCGGATCGTCAACAAATCCCGGTCCGCCACTGCACCGGATTTGCCAATCGCCATGACCACCCTGCCCCAGTTTGGATCCTCACCGGCAACCGCCGTTTTCACCAAGGGTGAATTGGCAATAGCCATCGCATGGGTATGCGCATCTTTAGTACTTTTTGCGCCCAACACCGCGATTTCGATAAATTTGCTGGCGCCCTCGCCGTCGCGCACCACTTGATGCGCCAAATCCAGCATCACTGCGTGCAAGGCATCACGAAACACCCCATGGCTCTGTGTCACCCGAACCTGCGCCGCCCCGGTGGCTGCCACCAAAACACTGTCTGACGTCGAGGTATCGCTGTCGACGGTGATGCAGTTAAAAGTCACATCTGACAACTGTCCCACCATAGTTTGCAATGTATTTTGATCGACCGCGGCATCGGTAAAAATATATGCCAGCATCGTCGCCATATCGGGGGAAATCATCCCTGATCCCTTGGCAATACCCGCGATTCTCACTGTTTTACCGTCGATTTCGATCTCGGCGCAGGCACCTTTGGCAAAGGTATCAGTGGTCATAATTGCCGCCGCTGCCGATTTAATCGCGCCCGGATCAAGCCGGTGTTTCAGATCAGGCAGGCAACCGACGATGCGATCATAGGCCAGCAGTTCACCAATCACCCCGGTCGATGACGAGAACACCCGCTTGGGATCAAGCCCAAGCGTATCGGCCACAGCTGCCGTGATCGCCTCAGTCGCCACAACGCCCTCACGGCCAGTAAAAGCATTTGCATTGCCAGAATTGACCACAATCGCTGCGCCACCATCTGCAGGCAGGCCAATTTTGTTCTGACAATCCAATACCGGGGCAGCGCGCGTTGCAGAACGGGTAAACACCCCTGCAACTGCACTGCCCGGAGCCAGCAGCGCCAGCATAACGTCATCGCGCCCCTGATAGCGCACCCCAGCGGCGGCTGTGGCAAAACGCACCCCGTCAATGACCGGAAGCTCTGGAAACCGCGCTGGTGCAAGCGGCGAAGGCGTCATATCAGCGGCCACCCGAAATCAATCCAGCAAGGCTTGATTAAGCAGCAGCGCAGGATCAATCTCACCGGCTTCAACCCGGGTCACCTGCGCCGCGGCCACGAGGCCCTGAATATGCGCTTCAGTCTTGCTTTGCCGCAAACGCTGTTCGATTTCCCCGCGTGCCTCTGGCAGCGTCGGGGCCTCCATCGCCCGACTGTCATTGAGCTTGATCACATGCCAGCCAAACTGGGTCTGTATCGGCGCAGAGATCCCCCCGACTTCCAGCGTTTTCACTGCCTGCTCAAACTCGGGCACCATCATGCCCGCACCAAACCAGCCAAGTTGACCACCGTTCGGACCCGAGGGACCCGTCGATTTTTCTTTTGCAAGCTCGGCAAAATCTGCACCGTCCTCAAGAGCAACGGTCAGTGCCAGGGCACCCTCTTCGGTTTCTACCAGTATGTGGGACGCGTTATATTCAGCACCGCTTTCCATATTGGCATATTCAGACTGGTACATCTGCTCTACATCGTCTTGGCTGAGCTCCTTGGCCATGACCTCTTCGATCGCTGAGCCAGCCAACAACATACGGCGCTGGTTTTCCAACTCTAATTTGGTCCGCGTGGTCACTTCGCCCGAAGTGGATTGTGCCAGCAGCGTCTGTTGCACCAACTGATCCAACAGGCCTTCGAACAGCATCTCGGCAGGATAGTTGCTATACTGCTCAGGCAGAGCCCGACGAGCAAGAATCATATGACCCAAGGTGATCTCTGTACCATTCACTGTCGCAACGACGGTATTTGCATCGGCACTGTCATCCGCCGCGACGGGGAGAGCCAAACTCAAAGAGACAGCCAGCAGGGACAGTTTAGTGAGACGTTTTAACAATGTTTCTTCCTTCATATGTGGCCGCAGGGTCTGGCGGCGTTGACACAGCTTTTGACGCAGCTTACATCGCTCCTTGGTAGTTACCACATCAATCGGGTGTAACCCTATTGGGTGTTGTCCGGACGGGCAAGTGAATGCGACGTTAAGTTGCCGCAAAAAAGGAAATGATCGACCATGTTGGGTATCGGTACTCTTGCGAAAAAAGTCTTTGGCACGCCCAATGACCGGAAAATAAAAGCGACCCGGCCAATGGTCGATAGGATCACGGCGCTCGAGCCCGAATACGAAAAACTGTCCGATGAAGGATTGATTGAAAAAACCCGCAGCCTGCAACAACGGGCACAGGCCGGAGAAGCGCTGGAAGCATTGTTGCCGGAAGCCTTTGCCAATTGCCGAGAGGCTGCCAGACGGGCCCTAGGCTTACGCGCCTTTGATGTGCAATTGATGGGGGGTATTTTTCTACATGAAGGCAATATATCTGAAATGAAGACCGGCGAGGGTAAAACCCTTGTGGCGACCTTTCCAGCCTATCTCAATGCGCTGACCGGAAAAGGCGTCCATATCGTCACGGTCAACGATTATCTCGCACGTCGCGACAGCGAATGGATGGGCAAGGTCTATAGTGCGCTTGGCATGACCACAGGTGTGATCTATCCACAACAGTCCGAGGCTGAGAAACACGCCGCCTATCGCTGTGACATCACCTATGCGACCAACAACGAGCTGGGCTTTGATTATCTGCGCGATAATATGAAATCCGAACTCAGTGAAATATACCAGCGCGATCATAATTTTGCCGTGGTCGATGAGGTCGACAGTATTTTGGTCGACGAAGCGCGGACCCCACTGATCATTTCCGGCCCGTCGCAAGACCGCTCAGAACTTTATATTGCGATCAATAAACTCATCCCAGATCTGCAAGACACGCATTTTGCGCTGGACGAAAAAACCCGCAACGTGACCTATACAGATGAGGGCAATGATTTTCTCGAAGAGCTGTTGAAAACCCACGATCAATTGCCAGAGGGGCAATCGCTTTATGATCCCGAAAGCACAACCATCGTGCATCATGTCAATCAGGGTCTGCGGGCCCATAAGCTGTTTACCCGAGACAAAGACTACATTGTGCGCAACGGCGAGGTTGTACTGATCGACGAATTTACCGGCCGTATGATGTCGGGTCGCCGGCTTTCGGATGGGTTGCATCAAGCGATTGAGGCCAAAGAGGGCTGCCCTATTCAGGCCGAAAATGTCACTCTGGCCAGCGTTACCTTTCAAAACTATTTCAGGCTGTACGACCGGCTCTCGGGCATGACAGGAACCGCATTGACCGAAGCCGAGGAATTTGCAGAAATTTACGGGTTGGGCGTGGTCGAAGTCCCCACCAACCAGCCAATTGCACGAATCGATGAAGATGACCGGGTCTACCGCACTGCAACAGAGAAAAACCAAGCAATCGTTGACGAGATCAAAACTGCCAACGGCAAAGGGCAGCCTGTTCTTGTCGGCACCACCTCTATCGAAAAATCCGAATTCCTCAGCGAGATGCTTAAAAAAGAGAACCTTGAGCACAACGTTCTGAATGCCCGTCAGCACGAACAAGAGGCAGAAATAATCGGCGATGCCGGCAAACTCGGCGCGATCACCATCGCAACCAATATGGCGGGGCGTGGAACAGATATCCAATTGGGCGGCAATGTCGAGATGAAGGTGCTAGCCGCTCTGTCTAAAGATGAAAATGCCGATCCAGATATTTTACGCGCTTTGATCGAATCCACCCATTCCAAAGAAAAAGAAAAAGTACTGGAAGCAGGCGGCCTTTTCGTGCTGGCCACAGAGCGCCACGAAAGCCGCCGCATAGACAACCAGCTGCGCGGCCGCTCGGGACGACAGGGCGATCCAGGAAAATCTTCGTTCTTTCTCAGCTTAGAAGACGACCTGATGCGAATCTTTGGCTCAGAGAAACTAGATAAAGTTCTGTCTACTTTAGGTATGAAAGACGGAGAGGCGATCATCCATCCCTGGGTCAATAAATCTTTGGCCCGCGCCCAAGCCAAGGTCGAGGGTCGCAACTTTGACATTCGCAAACAGCTGTTGAAATTTGACGATGTGATGAACGACCAGCGCAAGGTGATCTTTACCCAACGGCGCGATGTGATGGAAGCCAACGATCTGGCCGAGATCATAAAAGATATGCGGTATCAAGTGATCGACGATCTGATTGAGACGCATATGCCACCAAAATCTTATGCTGATCAATGGGATACCGAAGGCCTCTATGCTGCTTGCCTTGAACATCTTGGTGTGGATATGCCGGTGATCGAATGGGGCAATGAAGAGGGCGTTGATGATGAGGTAATGCGCGAGCGCCTCAGCAGTGCGGTGGATGAGGCCATGGCCAAAAAAGCCATCGCCTTTGGCGCAGATACAATGCGCCAGATCGAGAAACAAATTTTACTACAGACAATTGACGGAAAATGGCGGGAGCACCTGCTAACGCTGGAACATCTGCGCTCTGTGGTCGGGTTCCGCGGTTATGCACAGCGTGACCCTCTCAATGAATATAAAAACGAATCTTTCCAACTATTTGAATCGATGCTGGATTCGCTGCGCAATGAAGTGACACAAAAGCTGGCGCAAATCCGCCCGATGACAGAAGAAGAACAACGCGCTATGGCCGAGCAGATGGCGGCGCAACAGGCCGTATTGCAACAGGCCGCCCTGCAACAAGCGTCTCAGACTGCGTCAGAGGCGGCTCCGGCAGCAGGCTTTGATGAAACTGACCCCTCAACTTGGGGGAACCCAGGACGCAATGAGCCCTGTCCATGTGGGTCGGGAAAGAAATTCAAGCATTGTCATGGAAAGGTGTAATCCCGGCGGTGACCCACATATGCAGGTCCTATCGTAAAAGAAACGGGGAGGTGGCTTGCTAAAATTATGCTTGTCTTTGATTGAAGATGTGCGATTTTGCAACAGACTAACTGCGTCCCTGCAGTCACCTATAGGAAATAGAATGGGCAAACCCGGCTCTTTGGCTTTTGCTGTGATCATGATGATAGCCTCTGTTGTCTGGGCACGGGCCCTGCCGGCAGAGCAAGTAGCCTCAGACCAAGAAAAAATAGGCTCGGAAATGATAGGTCCGGCCGTAGACTGTGCTATCAGCATGACGGCAAAAGCCGAACCACTGGCCATGGCAGCCCTGACCATCACTGCGGGTTGCCTACCAGAGGAACAAATTGTCCTCCACCACAGTGGGCTGATGTTTAGCCATAAAACCGACGCTGCGGGCGTGGCCAGAATGACGGTGCCAGCGCTGACCACAAAAGCAATTTTTGTCGCAACATTTGACAATGGTGACGGCGCCCTAACAATGATAGACGTGCCAGACGCTGACAAATTCCAGCGGATTGCCCTGCAGTGGCAAGGCGCAAAAGGGCTGCAGTTGCACGCATATGAAGATGATGCAACTCATGGATCTGACGGCCATCTCTCTTTGCACACCTCCCCTCTTGATCCGGACAGTACCGAGATGGAAGACCATTTTTTCACACAGCATGGGATTGCTACGATCCCCGACGGGTTTCATGCCGAGATTGCCTCTTTTCCCGTGATTGCAAGCGGCAAAGTAAAAGTGACAAATCTAAGCGTCGAAGTCGAAATAACAGATGAAAACTGTGGACGTACCATCGCTGGTGAACTCCTAAATCACAGTGCTGACACCCGATCCAAGGGTCAGCAACTGACACTTTATTTGCCAAAATGTGACGCTGTCGGTGATTTAATTGTCATGGACGCCATACTAGATAACTCTCTCACGTCCAAAGAATAATAAACGATGCAGGCACTCAGGCGATTATTTTCTAGTTTGTTCGGTGCCTTTCTTATTCTCTTAAGCTTGGGCGTTGCAGGTCAAGCCCAAGACGTTGTGCTAACATCGCGCGACGGGGCGATTGAACTGTCCGGCACGCTGCTTGGTTTCAATGGGGAGTTCTATCGCGTTGATACCGTTTATGGAGAGCTGACTGTCGATGGGTCAGGCGTGACCTGTGACGGACCTGGTTGCCCCAGCCTTACCGATTATATCGCCCAGGTCCGCCTGTCAGGCGCCCGTGAACTTGGGCAGGTATTGATGCCAGCACTGCTAGAAGCCTTTGCAGGACAAAACCATTTATCGGCCATACTTAAGACCATCGACGACAGTCATTTCACCTATGTGCTCAAAGATCGGCACAGCAATAAAACCCAAGCAGAATTCCATTTTCAGCTCAGTACAGCCGAAGAGGGTTTTGCTGATCTGATCGCAGATAACGCGGAAATATCCATGTCAACGCGTGAAATTCGGCCCGCAGAAAAGCGCCGGCTTGAAGAGGGGCAGCCGCATGATCTCCCCTATAGCCGGGAATATGTTTTGGCGCTGGATGCACTGGTACCAGTAACAATGCCAGATCATCCAGTGCACCAGATATCACTCAAAAATCTGGCTTTGGCGTTTGGTGGTCAACTTACCAATTGGCGCGATTTAGGCGGACCTGATGCACCGATCGCGCTGTATCTGCTCAATCGCACATCCGGTGCAAGCCAGTCAGTGACAGATCGTATCCTGAAACCTGCCAACCAAGATATCGCAGACAGCGTCACCCGTATTCCGGACGGTAAAGACCTTGATCTGCGGGTCAGCCGGGACCCTCTGGCGCTGGCGCTGATGCCCCACAGTTATATGCGTTTTTCCCAACCCATGCAGATTTTTGGCGAGTGCGGCGTCTCATTGGGTGTCGACCCGCGTATGATTAAGACCCAAGACTATCCTTTAACTGCGCCCATCTTTTTATATATGCCCATGCACCGGTTGCCGAAAATTGCCCGCGAATTTCTATCCTATACCAGCACTGATTCAGCACAGGCCGTGATCGAACGGGCCGGTTTCATCAATCAAACACTCAAGGAAGTTCCGTTAAATCAGCAGGGAGACCGGCTGGTTCAGGCAGTCTCTGTCGCCGGAACGAGTTCGGTCGATGTGGCCGCAGGTCAGGCTGTGGACGCGACAAAATCAAGCGAACCAAACATGGGAACGACATTAAAAGATTTACAAACCATGCTGAATTTTCTGGCGCCGCTGCGGCGTGTTACTATGTCGTTTCGGTTTTTGTCCGGATCCAGTCAGCTTGACGCCCAATCACGGGCAAATATACAACGCCTGGCCATGGTGCTGGAAAGCGGTGCCTATGATGGGCGACAACTGGCTTTTGTCGGCTTTAGTGACGGCTTGGGTCCGGCATCAAGCAACCTTGAAATTGCCCAGAAGCGCGCCGAGACAGTACGCGACGCCGTTTTCAAAATCGCCGAAGCTGTCAATTTAGACCGTATCAATATCACAACAACCGCGTTCGGTGAGGCGATGCCAATGGCCTGCGACAACACCGAATGGGGTCGCGACGTGAACCGCCGGGTAGAAATCTGGGTGCGGTAAACGGGTCACAGTAAATGACTGGCGCGAAAACTCAATTCGGCTGATTTACCAATAATAAGGTGATCATGCACAGTGAGGCCCAACGCCTCTGCTGCCAATTGTATCTTCTGGGTCATCACGATATCAGCCTCCGACGGGTTGGGATCCCCAGAGGGATGATTATGGACAAGGATAAAGGCGGCCGCATTCAGCTCTAGTGCCCGTTTCACCACTTCGCGCGGATAGACCGGCACATGGTCAATCGTACCCTTGGCTTGAAGTTCGTCGGCGATCAGCACATTTTTAAGGTCAAGATACAGCACGCGGAATTGTTCGGTTTCGCGATGTGCCATAGTGGTTCTACAATAGGCAACCAGCGCGTCCCAACCGCTTACAACCGGGCGTCTTATTACTTTAGACTGCGACAGCCGGTGGGCAGCCGCTTCAACTATCTTAAGCTCACAGATCACCGCATCACCGACGCCGGGCACCTGTGACAACTGACACAGGCCCGCAGAGAGCACGTGATTGAAATCTCCGAACCGCTCTAACAATTGCCGGGCCAAAGGTTTGACGTCTTGACGGGGAATGGCTCGAAACAACACAAGTTCTAACAGCTCATAATCGGGTAACGCGGCAGCACCACCCTGCAAAAAACGTTGCCGCAAACGCTTGCGATGATCCCGGATGTAAGACGGCTGGCGCGCCGGTGCTGGCGTTTTGGGCACCGCTGCACCCGCATCGGCGAACAGCGGCAGTGTCTGTTCGTCAGCCATCTCGGAATCAGGTATCATAGCCTGTACGATCCCCGAATACCTTAAAGCAAAGGTTAATTTTGTTTAACCCTTCATCCCGTCCCAAAAAGATTTAACCGACGAGAAAAAGCTTTTGCCTTCGGGGTTATTGTCCTCCGACAAATCCTCAAACTCTTTTAAAATTTCCTTTTGGCGGGCGGTCAGATTAACGGGTGTCTCGACAGCCATCTCAATGAACATATCGCCTGTCTGCCCACCGCGCAGCGCGGGCATGCCCTTGCCACGCAACCGCATTTGTCGGCCAGACTGGCTGCCTGCCGGAATTTTCACCCGACTGCGACCGCCGTCAATCGTTGGTACTTCGATATCGCCACCAAGCGCCGCGCGCGACATTGCAACGGGAACCCGACAGTGAAGATTGGTACCATCACGGTCGAACAAGCGATGCTCGGTCACCTCGATAAAGATATACAGATCACCCTTCGCGCCTCCGCGCATGCCGGCCTCACCTTCGCCAGACAACCGAATGCGGGTCCCTGTTTCAACACCCGGCGGAATATTGACCGATAACGCCCGGTCTTTTTCAACCCGCCCCTGACCGCTGCATACGTTACAGGGGTTTTTGACAATTTGACCCATACCAGAGCACGTCGGGCAGGTGCGTTCAACCGTGAAAAACCCTTGCTGCGCCCGCACCTTACCCATTCCAGAGCAGGTCGGACAGGTGCTGGGCTCTGAGCCCCCTTCGGCGCCAGTTCCATCGCAGCTGCCACAGGCCGCAGAGGTCGGCAGATTCAAAGTTTTATGTAACCCTGAATGCGCTTCGGCCAGCGTCACTTTAAGGTTATATCGCAGGTCCGAGCCGCGCGCGTTGCGCTGCCGGCCACCACCACGACCACCCCCACCCATGAAGTCGCCGAACAAGTCATCAAACACATCGCCAAAGGCATTGGCAAAATCACCTTGATTTCCACCACCAAAGCCACCGCCTGGTCGCCCACCACCACCTTCGAAAGCGGCGTGACCAAATCTGTCGTAGGCTGCTTTTTTCTCAGCATCCTTGAGCACTTCATAGGCTTCATTGGCCTCTTTGAACTGCCCTTCAGCATTTGGGTTGCCAGAGTTTCGGTCGGGGTGCAGTTCTTTCGCTTTGCTTCGATATGCTTTTTTGATCTCGTCTGCAGAGGACCCCTTGGCCACACCCAGCACTTCATAAAAGTCACGTTTTGCCATTTTACTCCCCTTTACCAGAACGTCGTACACCAGCCCACAAAGCGGGCTGGTGTCACAAGCTCTGTCTGATCCTTAAGAGCGTTTATTGGTATCAATATCTTCGAAGTCGGCATCCAAGATATCATCTTCACCTGGCGTCCGCTCATCGGCAGCAACTGGATCGTCATCACCACCCTCTTGGCTCGATTTATAAATCGCCTCTCCGAGCTTCATCGCCGCTTCGGTGACATTCTGTATGCCCGATTTAATTTTATCAGCATTATCAGTCTCCAGATCGTCTTTCAGCGCAGCAATCGCCAACTCAATCGCCTCAATCGTTGTAGGATCGACCTTATCCGCATGTTCTTCCATCGACTTCTCGGTCGAATGTATCATGCTTTCAGCCTGATTTCGCGACTCGATCAATTCGCGGCGCTCCTTATCGGATTCGGCATTTTCTTCGGCTTCTTTGACCATCAGTTCGATATCATCATCCGACAATCCACCCGAGGCCTGAATGGTAATCTTCTGCTCTTTTCCGGTGCCCTTATCCATCGCACCAACCGCCACAATACCGTTGGCATCAATGTCAAATGTGACCTCGATTTGCGGCAGTCCACGCGGAGCTGGGGGGATATTCTCAAGATTGAACTGACCCAGAATTTTATTGTCTGTGGCCATCTCGCGTTCGCCTTGGAACACCCGGATAGTAACCGCGTTTTGATTGTCTTCAGCGGTGGAAAACACCTGAGACTTTTTCGTTGGGATAGTTGTGTTGCGATCAATCAGACGGGTAAAGACACCCCCCAGCGTTTCGATCCCGAGCGACAGTGGAGTGACATCGAGAAGAACAACGTCTTTGACATCACCTTGCAGAACACCGGCTTGGATCGCCGCACCCATAGCAACAACTTCATCGGGGTTCACACCCTTGTGGGGTTCCTTGCCAAAAAACTTGGTCACTTCCTCGATCACCCGAGGCATCCGTGTCATCCCACCAACCAGAACAATCTCGTCGATATCCGAAGTGCTAAGGCCGGCATCCTTGAGCGCTGCCTGACAGGGCTTTAACGAACCCTTGATCAAATCTCCGACCAGCGTTTCCAGCTTGGCGCGGGTCAGTTTCATCACCATATGCAGCGGTTGACCGGATTTTCCATCCATCGAGATGAACGGCTGATTGATTTCGGTCTGGCTGGTGCTCGACAGTTCTATCTTGGCTTTCTCGGCCGCCTCTTTTAGCCGTTGCAACGCCATTTTATCCTGCGTCAGATCTACGCCGTTTTCTTTCTTAAACTCTTCGGCAAGATAGTTGACGATGCGCATGTCAAAATCTTCACCACCCAGAAACGTATCGCCGTTGGTTGATTTGACCTCGAACAACCCGTCATCAATCTCGAGAATTGTTACGTCAAACGTGCCGCCACCCAAATCGAACACAGCAATGGTTTTGGTTTCTTTTTTGTCCAGCCCATATGCCAGCGCCGCCGCGGTCGGCTCATTGATGATACGCAGCACTTCGAGACCGGCAATTTTACCCGCATCCTTAGTGGCCTGACGCTGTGCGTCATTGAAATAAGCGGGTACAGTGATCACCGCCTGAGTGACATCCTCGCCAAGGTAACCCTCAGCAGTCTCTTTCATTTTCTGCAAGGTAAACGCAGAAATTTGGCTGGCGCTGTATTTCTCATCCTTGGCTTGCACCCACGCATCGCCATTGCCGCCGTCAACGACTTCAAACGGCAGGTTTTTTTTGTCTTTGGCAAGATGAGTGTCATCAAACCGGCGCCCCACCAAGCGCTTGACACCAAAAATTGTATTCTCAGGGTTGGTCACAGCCTGACGCTTTGCCGATTGGCCAACCAATCTCTCATCATCGGTGAAAGCGACGATCGAAGGCGTCGTGCGTGCGCCTTCCGCATTCTCAATCACCCGCGGTTGCGCTCCATCCATAATTGCGACGCAGCTATTCGTGGTTCCAAGGTCAATACCGATCACTTTGGCCATCTTAGGTTCCTCATATTTTCCGGCTATTCTATACGGATAGAGGTGTTTCACCCTATCCTGCCTCATAGTTTTGCGGTCGTTTTTTGATCATGCCGACCGCGCTCTGAGCGTATATAGGGAGGGAGTCATGCCCCTGCAAGCGTTCGAAGGCCTTGGATCAGGCAATTTTTGTGAATTTTCTGCCAAAGACCCTTTTATCGTCTCGCTTGAGGGTGACCGTTGATACACTCAGCCCCGTGCGCTCCAACTGGCAGAAGCGTATTTGCGGGTCACAAATTCAATCATCAATCCGATTAATAAAAACGCCAGCGTCATATAGATTGGATAGAAAAAGCTGGAGTTATGAGGGGTGTAATTAACAAAAGCAAATCCCCGCGTCTGATCAATAATGTGAAACAGCGGGTTCCAGTCAAACATCGAAAGCATGAAAGGTGGCAGACTGTTGGCCACAAACATCTTACCAGAAGCCACCATATTGGCCCGTTGATACACCAAAGACAGCAACCCGATTGGCCCTGGGGCCCAGGGTTTTGCCGCCATAAAGACCAGACCGACAGCAATACCACTCATCCAAGCCAAAATAACCATTCCGACACAAGTAACCGGTTCTTTTATCTCAAAAGGCGAAATGGCAACGTAATAACCGAATAACAAAACCGATCCCGCCATCAATTGCGTATAGAGTTCGCTAAGTGCTGAGGCCGTGATTGCAATCGCTGTGTTCATCGGCGCATGTTGCATCATCGCCGATGTCGATTTCTCTGATGCCGATATCGCCTTCACGGTCTGAATATGCGCCATAAAAAGAAATACGCCTGACATGGTATAAATGAAAAAATCCCCGCGGATGCCGGCCGCTCGTATGGGAAGAATCGCAAACATAATGTAAAATGCGAGTGTAAACAGCGCGGTTTGTCCAATTGTCACCAGAATACTTAGCAGCGCATTACCGTGTTTTTGCCGCACTTTGCGGACACTCGCGTGATAGATGCGCTCGGACAGATAAATTGCTGCGCCAAGGCGGGATTCTGGTGAAGATGTTTGAAACACGAGCATCTGCTCCTTTAAATATCATCAAAAAAAAGTGTCAGCCTAGCCCTTTTACACCCGGCAGGTTAAGACTGAATAAGCAGTTAAACACCCGTATTCGAGACATATTCGAGGGGGCTAAAAAGTAACTCGGGGAGACGACTGATGAATTATGAAAATCTAATGACTGTAATGCGGCGATTGGCGCTTGAGGCCGGCGATGTGATTATGGATATATATGAAACTAACGATTTTTCAGTAAACGTCAAATCAGACAACAGCCCCGTCACCGCCGCTGACGAAGCGGCTGACCAGTTAATATCAGCCGGATTGCGCGCTGCCTTCCCCAATGTCGCTCTGGTAACAGAAGAACAAAGCGTTTCACACGGCGCCCGCGCCGACGTTTTTTTGATTGTTGACCCGCTGGATGGCACAAAAGAATTCATCCACCGTCGAGGCGATTTCACCGTTAATATCGCGTATATTGAGCACGGGGTGCCAACGCGCGGCATCGTCTATGCACCGGCAAAAGGCCGGTTGTTTTACACCCTTGCTAACGGCCAGTCTGTCGAAGAGATCGGAGAGTTTGACAAAAATCAGGCGGCGCCAACCCAGCCAATCCGCGTCAATCAAGCTGATAATACCGCTCTGATGGTCGTTGCCTCAAAATCACACCGCGACCGTCAGACCGATGCTTACATTGAGAAATACGCCGTCAAGGATATGAAAAGCGCCGGGTCATCGCTGAAATTCTGCCTAATCGCGACCGGTGAGGCCGATCTGTATCCGCGATTGGGCCGAACAATGGAGTGGGATACCGCCGCTGGCCATGCGGTGCTATCGGGCGCTGGCGGAAAAGTGGTACGATTTGACGACCTAAAGCCTCTTCGCTATGGTAAAGGTGGGTATGAAAATCCCTTTTTTATCGCCTATGGCGATGATGTAGAATTGAAAGAACCCTGATGTCAGTCCTTCTGGTCATTCCCGCTCGCTATGCATCAACCCGCTATCCCGGCAAGCCGCTGGTGACGCTTACCGGTGCCACAGGAGAGCGCAAAACACTGATCGAGCGCGCTTGGCTGGCTGCGCAATCTGTCGCGGGAGTAGACCGCATCGTGGTGGCCACAGATGACCGGCGCATCGAACAGGCCGCGCAGGGCTTTGGCGCCGAAGTGGTCATGACGTCAACCGAATGCTTAAATGGAACAGAACGCTGCGCTGAAACCGTAGAACAGCTGCCCGTGGACTATGATATCGTCGTCAACCTTCAGGGGGATGCGCCATTGACGCCGGCGTGGTTCATCGAGGATTTGATCAACGGGCTCCGTGCGGACCCTGCAGCCGACATCGCGACCCCAGTACTGCGCTGCGACGGTGAGACGTTGAACGCTCTGGTACAAGACCGCAAGGCCGGTCGCGTCGGAGGCACAACAGCCGTGTTTCAAGCGCAGGGTCACGCACTGTATTTCTCGAAAGAAGTCCTTCCTTTTACAACTGAAACCTACAGCAAAGAGGCCAAAACGCCGGTTTTCCATCACGTCGGGGTTTATGCCTATCGCCCGCCGACACTACAGGCTTATCCGGGTTGGCAGATTGGGCCGTTAGAGACCCTCGAAGGACTGGAACAATTGCGATTTCTCGAGCAAGGGCGGCGGGTTCTCTGCGTTGAAGTCGAGGCACGGTCTCGACAGTTTTGGGAATTGAACAACCCACAGGATGTGGCCCGTATCGAGGCGATGATGCTACATATGGAAATGCCCTAAAAAATATAACAAAGTATTGTTATTGAATTATTTTTCCATATTTTTTATCACATTCCTCAATAGTCTTTGGCTTAAATGACTTGTATTTACATATTAATGAAGATAATTTATGACTTGTTATTTATTATCAATTTGAAAATTATTGAACAACGTAATTTATTAAATAATATACAGTAATGTGTTCATAGCAAAAAAATTTGCATTCTATTTTAACGGAACATTTAAATGCGCAGTAAGCTCACCAAAGCTATTTTTCCTGTTGCGGGTCTGGGAACCCGCTTCTTACCTGCAACAAAATCAATTCCTAAAGAAATTATGACGCTGGTTGACCGACCATTAATCCAATACGCCATCGACGAAGCCCGTGCCGCAGGGATCACTGAATTTATCTTTGTGACGTCGCGCGGTAAAGGCGCTTTAGAAGATTACTTTGACCATGCACCGGTGCTGGAACGCGAATTGCGTAAACGCGACAAGCAAGAGTTGTTAGATGTCTTAAATCATACCAATATGGACAGTGGCGAGATTGCCTATGTCCGGCAACATCAGCCTCTTGGACTGGGCCATGCGGTTTGGTGCGCGCGGCGGTTGATCTCAGACGAACCCTTCGCCGTGATTTTACCAGATGACGTAATTGACGCCAAGAACCCGTGCCTAAAACAAATGGTGGACGCCTTTGAGGACACGGGTGGCAATATCATTGCCGCAATGGAGGTACCTCACGACCAGACCTCCCGGTATGGCATTCTGGATGTCGTCCCGGGCAACGGTCCCATGAATGCCGTAAGGGCCATGGTCGAAAAACCCGCAATCGGCACAGCGCCATCCAATTTAGCCGTTATCGGCCGCTATATTCTCACCCCAAACATTCTCCGAAATCTTAGCCGCACCCGCATAGGCAGTGGAAATGAAGTACAGCTTACCGATGCTGTCTCGGATGAGATTGCTGTCTCGGATAATGTCTATAGCTTTCGTTTTGACGGCCAGCGCTTTGACTGTGGTACAAAAAATGGATTTCTGCAGGCAACCGTGGCCTTTGCACTGGAACGGGCCGACCTTAGGGACGAACTTTACAGCTATCTACACAAAGTCATCACCACCAGAACAGCCGCCGAATAGGACGCGATGCCTCTTGCCACAAGACTTAATCCTCAATCCAAGCAACATGTTATCAAAGGCTCAAGAACGGCTCACCAATTGGACGGTTGCCTATAAACTGCGGTCCAAACGGCGGCGGCTGCTTTGGCGAGCCTTTCGCAAACACAAGCAATTGACAGAGATAAAAAATCGCACCACCCGCCTTGCCCCAAGCGATATCTTACTGTTTGCCACAGTGCGCAACGAACGTTTAAGACTGCCGTATTTTCTCGCCCATTACCGGCGTCTCGGCGTGCAGCATTTTTTCTTTATCAGCAACAACAGCACCGATGAGACCAATAATTTCCTAGCAAAGCAAGAAGACGTGTCGCTTTGGACAACAACGCACAGCTATAAATTATCACGGTTTGGAATGGATTGGGTGACTTGGTTACAAATTAAATACGCGCATGGGCATTGGTGCCTGACCCTGGATGCTGATGAAATATTCATCTATCCGTTCTACGAGACCCGCCCCCTCCAAGCCTTGACTGATTGGCTAGATACCCATGATGTTGCCTCTTTCGGGGCCTTGATGCTGGACCTCTATCCCAAGGGGCGGCTTCAGACCGAGATGTACACGGCCGGTCAGGACCCCTTTGAAATACTCAACTGGTTTGACAGCGGTAACTATTTCATTAAGCGGCAACTCAAATTGCAAAACCTTTGGGTACAAGGCGGCGTTCGGGCGCGCTGTTTTTTCGCCAATAGCCCTCTCCGTTCGCCAACCCTAAGCAAGGTCCCGCTGGTCAAGTGGAATCGTCGCTTCAGTTATCTGAGTTCCACCCATTCGCTGCTGCCGCGAAAGTTAAACCACGTCTACGGTGAAACTGGCGGCGAGAAACCGTCCGGGGTGTTGCTGCATACAAAATTCTTGCACATGGCTGTAGAGAATGCCGCCGAAGAGAAACTCCGGCGCGAACATTTCGAAAACATTGATCTCTATCAGACGTATTACGACCATCTGACCAAAAACCCCTCTCTGTGGTGTCATACATCGTCCAAATACACCGGCTGGCGCCAGTTAGACACACTTGGATTAATGTCAAAGGGGGCTTGGATATAACACATTTCAGACGTTCAAAACGCAATAGCATAGAGCAAAAATCCAGCCTTCGCAAAGAACTGCACATCCTTAGTACCCTTAGACACCACAGATAAAGAGGCACCCTAGGGCCAGTATTCAAGCATTATTTACCATAGATAATTTTCAGAAAGTAACACATTGGGAGCATGGCAATCATATCGTTTGCGGGTAAGCCGCAAAACTTGGCAAGCACGTGCCACCGTCAAACGGCGTGAGCTTTCAGAAATCTCTAACCGGACCAACGTGATTAAACCCACTGATATTTTGCTTTTTTCAACCATTCGAAACGAAGAAATCCGGTTGCCGTTCTTTCTTAAATACTATCGAAATTTAGGCGTAAATCACTTTATCTTGGTCGACAATCACAGCAGTGACGGCTCCCTTGCGCTGCTCATGGGGCAACCCGATATTTCAATTTGGCAGACCGGGCACAGCTATAAGACATCACATTTTGGCGTCGACTGGCTGAATTGCTTGCAATCGCGCTATGGACACGGACATTGGACACTTGTCGTCGATCCAGATGAGTTTTTTATCTATCCGTTTTGTGACAACCGAACGTTGCGGGCATTAACCGATTGGCTGGATGCAAATGAAACACGCTCATTTGGCGCTATGCTGCTTGATATGTACCCCAAAGGGCCCATCCTCGATCAAACCTACCGTTCCGGCCAGGATCCACTGGAAATCGCCAGTTGGTTTGATCCGGGAAATTATACCGTTGAGCCAAACGATAGGTTTCGTAACCTATGGATACAAGGTGGCCCACGCGCCAGAGTGTTTTTTGCCAAGACCCCACGACGCGCACCGGCGCTCAACAAGATACCGTTGGTCAAATGGCAGCGGGGCTATACCTATATATCGTCGACGCATATGTTACTGCCACGCGGTCTGAACGTGGTCTATGACACCAATGGCGGCGAACGTTTATCCGGCCTTTTGCTACATACAAAGTTTCTCAATACATTTCACATCAAGGTCCAGGAAGAGGCCACACGGCAAACCCATTATGCAAAGAGTTTAGAATATAAAACCTATGCCCACGCACTTCGGCATAATCCCGATCTATGGTGCGAATGGTCAGAAAAATTTACCGGTTGGCAACAGCTAGAGACCTTGGGCCTGATGTCAAAAGGGCACTGGCTATGAGATCGGCGACGGTTGGTGTTGTCGTGTTGGTCCACCAAGACTTGAGCCGCAGCGCACAGGCCGTCCGGCATTGGGCCGAAGCAGGATGCGCCGTGGTCGTCCATGTCGACAGGGCCGTCACACCCTCGGATCATGACCGTTTTTTGCGAGACTTGAGCGATCACCAACAAGTTAAGTTTTGCGCCCGACAGCGCTGTGAATGGGGGACATGGGGCATTGTAGCCGCCAGCCAATCCGCCTGCGAAATGATGCTTGCGGACTTTGCGGATCTGAACCATCTCTACCTTGCCTCAGGGTCTTGTCTGCCCATTCGACCGGTCGAGGATCTTATTGCCTATCTTAGGGCACGTCCTGACACTGATTTCATCGAGTCTGCCACCGTCTCAGATGTCCCTTGGAGCATCGGTGGATTGCACAAAGAACGGTTTCACCTGCACTTTCCCTTTGCCTCGAAACGCCAGCGCTGGCTGTTTGATCTGTCGGTGCGCCTGCAGCGGACACTTGGCCTCAAGCGGCGGCTCCCGCGGGGAATCACACCTCATCTTGGCAGCCAGTGGTGGTGTCTGACACGCAGTACAATTGCGGCGATTTTAAACGACCCCAAACGACCGATTTTTGAACGGTATTTCCGCCGGGTCTGGATCCCAGACGAGAGTTATTTTCAGACACTGGTACGGCGTCATTCAAACCAGATTGAAAGCAGATCACTGACCCTTGCTAAATTTGACGTTCAGGGAAAGCCGCATGTTTTCTATGATGATCATCGAGAAATGCTCCGCCAATCGGGTTGTTTTGTGGCGCGCAAAATCTGGGCTGGCGCTAATAAGCTGTACACCGCTTTTCCGATGGCCTCCGAAGCCACGCCTGAAACCGCACCTGATACCACGCAGGGCAGCCCAGACAGAGCACCCGATACCCTGAACCAACTGTTTGCAGAATCGGCCGCACGTGGCAGCAAAGGTCGCGTAGGGCTTTACATGCAAAGCAGATTCCCCCACCAGGATCATCGGGTCCCTTTGACGGCGGCAAAATATACCGTGCTCGAAGGGTTTTTCGATCTTTTCCGCGATTGTCAGCCTTGGCTTGCACAGGCAACAGACGACAAACAAACCCAAATACACGGGCACCTGTTCGCCCCCAAAAGCCGCCGCTTTTGCGGGCCAGAAAACCACCATAAAGGGTGGCCTCAGCAACAGCGCAACATTGCGTGACAACAACCCAACCGCATTTTTGACCAATTTAATATGGAACACCCGAAGTCAGCATCAATGCTTTCAATTTGGACCGCGCGACGTCCAGGAAATTGGCAAGATCCTGCCGCAAGACCCGAATGCCCAGATTTTTGTGATCACTGGCGCATGGTTGGTACCACTATCGCATTCGGATGAAAGCCTTGCTGAAATTCACGCCGAGGCTCTGCGTTTACATGCAACCGAATGGCAACATCTGGCCCTTTTGCGCGCGCCTTGCAGCAAAGCCAAAGTCCACATCTGGCCATTATCTCAGATTATAGCAAACCCAAAGTTGGGGCTGCATGAAATCCTGAAAACCATGGAGCCGAACGCCAAATGCCCACCAACGGTGCCGGAAATCAATCTGGACCCAACGGCATTCTCCGCCTTTGTACGCGCGCTTGAAAATCGGGGTATGCATTCCGGCCTGGCCGGAAATCTCGACAGTAAGAAACCCATCATCCCCGGCCCTGACGTGCCGTAAAAAGAACATAAAAAAGGTCAATTACGTGTTACGAAAGTTTGATTATTTTATAATTTTAGCAGAGATGCGAACAGGATCGAACCTGTTGGAATCCAAACTGAACATGTTTGTTGACCTGCTCAGTGTCGGCGAGGCTTTCAACCCAAATTTCATCGGGTCGCCCAAAGCCCAAAACGTGATGGGTATCAGCTTGATGGACCGCGCTCAAAACCCGATACCCCTACTGGAAAAAATCAAACAGCCCTCACAGACCATTCACGGCTTTAGGTATTTCCATGATCACGACCCGCGGGTGCTTTTGCCCTGCTTGCTCGATCTGCGCTGTGCAAAAATAATCCTGACGCGCAATCCGGTCGAAAGTTACGTATCGTGGAAAATAGCCCACCAAACCGGCCAATGGAAATTACAAAATATCAATCGCCGAAAAGAAGCTTCAAAAATTGTCTTCGACGCAAAAGAATTTTCAGAATATCTCACCCGGATTCAGAACTTCAGTCTTTATTTAAACACCCGATTGCAAACCACCGGGCAAGCTGCCTTTCAATTGAATTATGAGGATTTACAGAATCAGGACGTGATCAACGGGACGGCCCATTTTCTTGGCAGCACCGGTAAGATAGAAGCCGTCAAAACAAAACTCTTGCCACAGAACCCCGTCGCGTTGTCAGAGAAGGTTGAAAATTTTCCGAAAATGCAAGCAGATCTGGCTCAAATAGATCGCTTCAATCTTGCAAAGGTGCCTGATTTCGAACCACGCCGCAGACCCACCGTTTCGCATTATATAGCCACACCTAGAGGCGCGTTGCTGTTTATGCCAGTCCGTTCAGGCCCCTTGGAGATGATCAGGCAATGGCTTGCGGCGTTAGAAGAGGTCGATCCCTCTGGGCTGTTGACAGATTTTGAGCCTGCGGCGCTTAAAGCCTGGCAGCAAACCCATTCAGGCCATAGGAGTTTTACCGTAATCCGGCATCCGGTCGCACGGGCGCATCACGTATTTTGCACCCGAATTCTATCAACCGAACCCCATCAATTCAGCCGTATACGCAACATATTAGGGCGATTTTTTCACATTAAGTTACCAGAAAATGCAAATGATATCTCCTATGACCTCGTGGCACACCGTGCCGCGTTTGTGCAGTTTTTACAGTTTCTGAATGCCAACCTGTCGAACCAGACCAATATCCGTATCGACCCAAACTGGGCGTCACAAAACCAAATACTAAGGGCCATGGCCTGTAATGCGCATCCCGATATGATCATTCGCGAGAACGAAATGGATATCTATTTACAGGCACTGGCCCTGCAAACCGGCTATAGCTCGGTTGCCAAGGTCCCAGCAGAGCCAAGCCACACACTTTTCGCTCTGGACGAAGTCTATGACGACCAGATAGAGGACCTTGCCCAATCCGCCTATTCAACAGACTATACGACCTTCGGCTTTGGTAGGTTCAAATAACCATCAAACCGGTGTCCCGAAAGACGCAATCAGCTCCCCAAAATGAAAGCCCCACGGCCTGTCCAACTTCGGCCTGTCGGTTGAAATTGCTCGGTCTAAGCCGCTCTGTCGCGTTCAAGTTCCGTGAGAATTGTATAAATTTTTGCAGCATCAGGATTGGCACGCAGCTTGGCACAAATTGACGGCTCGCGCAAAGTACGCGACACCAGTGCAAGAGCTTTGAGATGCTCAACACCGGCAGCTTCAGGCGCAAACAAGCAAAATACCCCGACCACGCGTTGACGGTCCCCCGCCCCAAAACCGATTGGCTTTCCCAAGAGCATAACCACACCAGAAACTGCCGATAGATCTCGTATACGGGCATGGGGTAAAGCCACGCCCTGCCCGACCCCGGTTGACCCGAGGCCCTCTCGCTCAAGCAGCGCCTGCAAAGCACTGTCAGACTCGATCCCGTAAATGGTTTCTGTATGCTCGGCCAGATTTTGCATCAAGCGCTTCTTGCTCGATACATTGGCGATTACTTTTACAGCCTCTGGTTTTATTAAGTCGAAAAGATTCATAAATCCTGCTTTTTCTCAATTAAAGGGGATCAATCAACGCATTGCCTCACGTCACGGTCTGCGGCTCAATCCATCCAATATTGCCATCATCGCGTCGATAGACGACATTAATGCCTTTGCTTCCCTCGTTTTGAAACACCAAAACTGGCGCCCCTGCTAATTCCATCTGCATCACGGCTTCGCCAACCGACAAGTTTTGTATCCCAGTCGCTGTCTCGGCAATAATAACGGGTGCTAGGCTGTCTGGCTCTGATTCTTCCGACTGGCCCGCAGATTCAAGGATATACTGGGACGCCCCAAAAAGTGCAACAGGTTCAACTCGCTCTTTATGGTGATCTTTCAGCCGCCGTTTGTACCGGCGCAGCTGCTTCTCCATTTTTTCGCCACAATTGTCGAAGGCCGCATAAATCTCAACCGCACGGGCTTTCGCCTGTGCCGTCAGACCCGTTGATAAATGAACCGTCGCCTCACAGACAAATTCATGCGCATCTTTCGAAAAACTGATGGTCGCGCCAACGGGACGCTCAGCATATTTTTGAATAATAACATTCAGCTCGTTGCGAACATGGTTCTGCAGGGCTTCGCCAATATCAATTTGCTGGCCACTAATTTGATAGCGCATTTGGACTCCTTAATGTTATTTTATAATAGTAGGTACCACACACCAATCATAATTAGGGACGATGAAGCAGCACAAAAAGCGATGAAGAGGATTTTCGACCGACATGCGAACGCGGGCCACTTTAAAAAGCACCGCAACGCAAGCACGCTGCTCGAAACACACCATACGTCCATCATGCCTTTGAGGGTGTGTTTGTCAACAAAAGCCTCGCCAAAAAAAGGGGGACAAACAGATCAGAACAAAGTTTAAATTAAATATTGAAATTGTCGCCAAGATAAACGCGGCGCACATTTTCATTTTGTACCACATCTCTAGGGGACCCCGACATCAACATCGCCCCCTCGTGAAGAATATAAGCCCGGTCGACAATCTCCAATGTTTCTCGAACATTGTGGTCGGTAATCAACACCCCGATGCCCCGGGTTTTCAGCTCAGTCACCAGATTTCTGATATCACCAACTGAAATTGGATCGACCCCTGCAAAGGGTTCATCAAGCAAAAGATAGCGCGGATTTGCTGCGAGACAGCGGGCAATTTCCACCCGACGTCGTTCCCCACCAGACAAAGCCAGAGCCGGCGCGCGGCGCAGATGCTCAATGGAAAAATCTGACAACAACTCTTCTAGTCGCTCGCGCCTCTTGTGTCCGTCCTTCACCGAAATATCCAAAATGGCCAAGATATTATCCTCGACACTCAGCCCGCGGAAAATAGACATTTCCTGAGGCAAATAGCCAATACCAAGTCTTGCCCGGCGATACATTGGCAAGTCAGTTACGTCTTGCCCGTCGATAATAACCTGACCAGCTTCCGGGAGAATCAACCCGGCGATTGCATAGAAACTGGTGGTCTTGCCCGATCCGTTAGGACCTAGGAGCCCCACCACTTCACCCCGCGCTAAATCCAGAGTTACATCCCGGATAATCAAGCGATTTTTATAGCTTTTACGCAGGTTTACGACCTTCAGGCCGGCATTGGCATTCTCTGCAACCAGCGCCGGAGCCGTCATGATTTGCTTTTGGGTTGCAACACCGTTTTCACCCTGCCAATCATCTGTGCAGATCCATCCTCAAGGTCAATGCGCATCTGCTGTGCTGAAAGAGCGAAATTACCCTGCATCAAAAGCACATTACCCGACATCAAAACTGTACGAGACAGTACATCGTATTCGGCGCCATCTGCCTCGGCAGCCTCGGCGCCACTGACCAGCACCACGCCGTCGCTGGCATTGATCGTCGCGATCATCGACGTATCATTGTCATAGCTAACCAGCACCTTCGCTGCCGACAGCCGCAGCGCGCCCTGAGTGATTAGTACATCGCCCGAAAAAACCACCGTTCCATCACTTTGGTTGACCTCGAGAGATTCAGAGGTAATTTCAATTGCCGCATCTGCGGCGACGTCTTTTCCTCCAAAGGCGAGACTTGCGTTTTCCGCCAATGCAATCAGCGGAATCAACAGGAAAAACATACCTGAAATAAATATCTTGCAAGCCCGTTGCACCGTCTCAACCCTATTCGGTTTGTCCATTTGTTAGAATCACACCATTTGTGAAAAGTAAATGCAAGGTTTTATCTTTATTTCCGGAAGTCAAAATCATTTTCCCCGCCTGAAAACTGCCGGCAGGCCCCGAACCGCGCACCTCGCCCTCTGTCTCAATGTACAGAGTATTAAGTGCCGAAGACAATGTCTCGGTTTCAATTGTATATCCGCTAGAACTATTTACCGAAACGCCCCCCGCCAATTGCACCCGATCAGCCCCCGCATCAAGGACACCACTTTGCGAAGACATAATGACCAGAGTCTCGGCTTTGGTTTTGATTTGCATCGTCACATTATCTGCAGAAAGACGGCCCAAGTCACCACCATCGCGACGGGCCGCATCAGCCGATAGCGTCAAGCTTAACCCATTTTCGGTTGTCCCGACGAAATAGGGCCCTGTGATCTGCTGCTCTCTGATCCGCTCTTGCAGAGCAAGATCAAAAAACGGCAAAGATGTCGGTGGGGTACGGGCGCGGGAAAACAAAAACAATGTCGACAGCAGTCCAAGCGCAATCAACGGCAAGATGACTTTTAACCATGTAACCACCCCCGAATAGGTGTTTGGAAGCCTGACCATGTTTCACCCAAGCCCAGCGCGAAGGCAATCATGAATGTGCAACACGCCAACAGGTCCCACCGCCTGCGCAGGATCAAGCACAAACAAACAGGTGATTTTGCGCGCGTTCATTTGCGACAGCGCCTCTTCTGCCAAGGCCAAAGGTTGAATTGTCGAGGGGTTAGGCGTCATCACCTCACCCGCCCGATACTCGAGCAGACCTTCCATATGCCGTCGCAGATCGCCGTCAGTGATAATTCCGACCAAGCGACTGTGATCATCCACAACCCCAACCACCCCAAAGGCTTTTTGGCTAATTTCAAGCAAGACCTGCGGCATCTTACTGGATGTCGCCACAAGTGGCATCTCAGCACCCGCATGCATCAGATCGTTCACCGTCACCAGACGGGCGCCCAATTTACCTCCGGGATGAAAATCGTGAAACCGCGCCGGCGTGAAATTGCGGTGCCGCATCAGAGCAACCGCCAAAGCATCGCCCAGCGCAAGGGTCATCGTGGTGCTGCTTGTCGGCACAATGCCGGTGCCACAGGCCTCGGCAACCTCAGGCAAGACCAGGCCGACATCTGATTGCTTGATCAGCGTCGAGCCAGCTTTGCTGGCAACACCGATCATTGGAATTTGGAACCGCCGCGTATAGGCAATTATATCGCTTAACTCGGGCGTCTCACCGGAATTGGACAGCACCAGAACCACATCGCCCTGCGCCAGCATACCAAGATCACCATGGCTCGCCTCAGCGGGGTGCACGAAATGTGCTGGCGTGCCGGTACTGGCAAAAGTGGCGGCTATCTTGCGTCCGATATGGCCAGATTTCCCCATGCCGCTGACAATGACCCGGCCCTTGGCATTCAAAAGCAAGTTCGCCGCCTGCGACAGGCTGTCATCCAGCACGCGCTCCAGCCTGTCCAGCGCAGCGGCCTCGGCGCGGATGACCCGCTTGGCGGTGTCCAGAAATGTCTGCTGTTCAGTCATCTCCGCTGATCCACCATCAATGTGCAAAAATATCAGTTTCTGGCCAGCCTGCCAAATCAAGCTGCGCCCGCATCGGCAGAAACTCAAAACAGGACTGTGCCATTTCCATCCGTCCCTCGCGTTCAAGTCGCTTGTTTAGCGCCTCTCGCAAACGGTGCAGATACAGTACATCCGAGGCAGCATAGTCGAGCTGTGCTGCGGTCAGTTTCGGGCTGCCCCAATCACTGGATTGCTGCTGTTTCGACACATCCACGTCTAGCAATTCCTGCAATAAGTTTTTCAGCCCATGACGGTCGGTATAGGTACGGATCAGTTTGCTCGCAATTTTGGTGCAATAGACTGGGGCTGTCAACGCACCAAAGGCGTTGTACATCGCAGCAATATCGAAGCGACCGAAATGAAACAATTTCAGCACCTCTGGATTGGTGAGTAACCGGCACAGATTGGGTGCATTGGTCTGGCCCACCGCCACTTGCACCAGATGTGCATTCCCGTCACCCCCCGATAATTGCACCACACACAACCTGTCGCGGTGAGGGTTTAGGCCCATGGTTTCGCAATCAATTGCGACAACCGCACCAAGATCCAGACCGTCGGGCAAATCGCCCTGATATAAATGATTGGCCACGCTAAATATCCTGATTGCAATTGCTGATACCACTCTACTAAGGCGTCCCCATCGACTATGCAACGCCAACGATCGCAATAGCCTTACGGCCCTTAGATCCAATTAACATCCCAGCCATGTGTCATCCGGTCATCTGACATCCAATCACCAAACACTGGGCATCGTCACATCGGGCCAAGCGCGCTCTGATCAAGCCGCCGTACAGGTGCAAAAATAACCTTTCGACAAGCGCCCTGACTGCGGTTACACTTTCTGCTCAAACATTCTGCTTGGCGCAAACATTTGACTGGCTCTGGACATAGCAAAACGCAGCTTAACCAAGCAAACAGGGACCGCGCCGAGGCACGCCAATGCCCCGGCAGCACTGGCAATCAATGCAATACGTAACATCGCGGCAACCCAGCCGAAGCAAACCAGGACGCAAAAAGACCAACACAAGGATACTATATGACCGCTCTGACACCGCAAGACACCGCTGAGTATATCGCACAATCGGCACAAAACGCCTGGACCGTTCCGGGCCTACCAAGCGATATTGCGTTGCGCCCGATCAAAACCATCGGAGTGATTGGTGCCGGGACCATGGGCGGCGGGATTGCAATGAATTTTGCCACGGCCGGCCTGCATGTCAAAATTGTCGAGACCACTCAAGAGGCGTTGGATCGCGGCCTATCCGTAGTGCGAGGGCATTATCAACGCAGCGCAGACAAGGGGCGGTTTCCACAATCTGAGGTAGAGGCTCGCATGGGCCGTTTTGAAGGGTGTCTGGCCATAGCCGATCTGGCCGGTTGCGATCTGATCATCGAGGCGGTGTTCGAAGAGATGGACCTCAAGCGCAAAATATTCACCGAGATTGACCGGATTGCAAAACCCGGTGCCATTCTGGCTACCAATACATCGGCGCTGGATATAGACGCGATCGCCGCCATGACGTCACGGCCCCAGGACGTGATCGGGCTGCATTTCTTTTCGCCGGCAAATGTGATGAAACTGCTGGAAATTGTGCGCGCAGATCACACAGGCGACGCTATCGTAGCGACCTGTATGGCGCTGGCCAAAACTATTAACAAAACCGCCGTTCTTGTGGGCGTCTGCCCCGGCTTTACCGGCAACCGCATCTTATTCAAACGGCAGGCTCAGGCCCTCAAACTGCTGCATCAGGGCGTCATGCCTTGGGAGGTGGATGCGGCGCTGAACAGCTTTGGATTTCGCATGGGGCCGTTCCAAATGGCCGATCTGGCAGGGCTGGATCTGGGCTGGTCAAAAGGTATAACCACCAAAAACCCGATCCGTGATGCGCTGTGCGAACTGGATCGCCGCGGCCAGAAAACCAAGGCGGGATATTATGATTATGACGCCACACGCACACCAACGCCCTCGCCGGTGTCGGCACAGGTCATCAAACGCGTGACCGGCGCCAACCCCGTTTCAATGCCGCCGCAGACCATCATCGAGACCTGTATTTACCCAATGATCAACGAGGCGTTGAAAATTCTTGAGGAAAACAAAGTCCAACGCCCCTCGGATATCGATGTGATCTGGCTTAACGGCTATGGCTGGCCCGCAGATAAAGGCGGACCTATGTGCTATGGGGATCGTATTGGCGCTGCGACCATTCTGGCCAAAATGCAACAATTGGGCGATGAAGACGATGCGTTTTCGCCAGCCAAACTTCTGGAAACGCTGGCTAAATCCGGCGAACGCTTTGTCGATATTGACACCGGCGGGCTAAAAACCGGCCGCCCCTCGTGACCCTGTCCGAAAGGAATGACAGATGAGCTATGAGTTTATCAGCACCGAACGCCACGGCCATATTTTGCAGGTCACGCTCAACCGCCCAGAGGTGTATAATGCGATGCACCCGCCCATGCATCACGAATTGGCGCAGGTCTGGGACGCCTATTCAGTCGACGCTGATCTATGGGTTGCGGTCTTAACCGGCGCTGGCGACAAAGCCTTTACCGCAGGCAATGATCTTAAATTCACCGCAGCAGGCGGCAAGAGTAAAATGCCCCCCTCCGGCTTTGCCGGCCTGACCCAACGCTTCGATCTGGAAAAACCAATCATCGCGGCGGTCAACGGATTTGCCATGGGTGGCGGCTTTGAGACCGCGTTATCCTGCGACATTATTCTCAGCGCCGATACCGCGACCTTTGCGCTGCCCGAGGTCAAAGTGGGGTTTTTCGCCGCCGCCGGAGGTGTACAACGTCTCAGCCGCTATATCGGACGGCTGGCCGCGCAAGAACTGGTTTTGACCGGTCGCAGCATCACTGCCCAAGAAGCCCTCGCAATGGGTGTGGTCAATGCGGTGGTGCCAAAAGCCGAACTTCTCGATGCGGCGATGGCAAAAGCCACCCAGATCACGGCGGTGTCCCCGTCGGCGGTAAAAGCCAGCAAACGGGTGTTAAACGCGCTGGCAGTGGCTGAGGGACTGCCAGACAGTCTGGCCTATAGCCGCGAGGTCGTCGCTGATCTGGCGCAGACCGAAGATTTCAAAGAGGGCGTGCAGGCCTTTGTCGAAAAGCGCAAACCAAAATGGCTGAACCGCTGACGACATGACGTCAAACCAGCCCCAGACCGAGAAAAGACACACAGATGGAACTGACAAATAAAGTAATAGTCATTACCGGTGCTGGGGGGGGGATCGGGCGCGCAATGGCGCTGAGATTTGCCGCCGAACGACCCCATAAAATCATCTGCGCCGACCTCGATCTCGCCGGCGCGCAGACAACCGCCAACCAAATCGGTGGCGTGGCATTGAAGCTGGACGTCGCGGTCGAAGCCGAGATTGCCACATTGATTGAGACCATCGAAACCAACATTGGCCCCATTGATCTGTTTTGTTCAAATGCCGGCATCAGTGTTGGCGGCGGCGTCGAGGTGCCCGATGATGACTGGCAAAGAACCTGGCAGGTCAACGTCATGGCGCATGTCTGGGCGGCGCGCCATCTGCTGCCGCGGATGACGGCGCGGGGTGACGGGTATCTGCTCAATACCGCCTCGGCCGCAGGGTTGCTTAATCAGGTCGGCGATGCGCCCTATGGGGTGAGCAAACACGCCGCCGTGGGCCTGGCGGAATGGCTGGCAATGAGCCACGGCGACGCCGGCATCAAAGTTTCGGTGTTGTGCCCACAAGCCGTGCGCACCGAGATGACGCGCGGTCTTGAGGATCACGTTGCCAGCATAGACGGCATGATCGAGCCCGAAATGGTGGCCGACATCTGCGTAGAGGCCATCCGCCGCGAGACCTTTTTGATCCTGCCCCATAAAGAGGTCTTGGGCTATATGCGCGCCAAAACCGATAATTATGATCGGTGGATTGGCGGCATGCGCAAACTAAACCGCAAGTTTGGTATCTTTAAAGCACCAGAGAAAATCACAGGCCTGAAAGCGCCTGATCCGATAAAATCTGACCTTTAGGTTCAGGGCCTCAGATTCAGGGGGCAAATTCAGACCCTCAGGTTCAGGCCATTGGATTCAGGGCGCTATATCCAGCGCCGCACCTTGGCCTGATAACTTTCAAACTCGTCGCCAAAACTTTTTCTCAAAGCCCGTTCTTCGGGTATGATTTGATAGGTTGTGATCACCCACACAAACACCGCCAACACCGGCAGCGTAGCCCATGCCCCCAGCGCCAGTCCGGGGCCTGCAATAATCGCTGCCATCCCAAGATACATCGGATTTCGACTGATTTGATACACCCCGCCGGTGACCAGAGTGCTCGAACGCGCCATCTCTTGCGGCAGGACGGTGGTTTCAACCCGATAAAACCCACGAATGGCAATCAGGACCAAGACCAACCCGGCCAAGCCAATCGCACTGGCAATCACAATCTGGCCAGGAAACTGCAGCATCTGGCTTGGAAAAACTCCATCAAGGGCACCGATCACAAACAGACAAAGCAAGGTAAGGACTGGGGGGGGAAATGCGCATAAAATATCTCCATTAAAAATCAACAAGCCACCCCCGAAATTGCAAAAATGCTGAGGAGGCCTAGCATGAACCAAAAAGTTTTTCTTCGGTTTGTCAAATCTATATTCAGGATCGACGTGTTTTCAGCACACTGAGCTGCAAAACACCGACGGTCATAAGCTCGAACCCCGTCGTAAAACCGCTGCCACCAATGTCAGGAAACAGTGTCAGAGGGCAGTGCCATAGCCCAAAGTCACAGTGCTAGCGCGGCTCACGCACCGGCCGCATCAACCCCTCTTGGGCAACGCTGGCCACCAAGCGGCCCTCCTGGCTATAAATCGCACCACGGTTAAAACCGCGCGCGCCACCGGTAAAGGGGCTGTCCATGGTGTACAGATGCCATTGATCGAACTGGACTGGCGCATGAAACCACATTGCATGATCCAAACTGGCAGTCATCACCCCACCCTTGAACCACGTCAGCCCGTGGGGCCGCAGCGAGGATCCCAGAAGGTTCATATCGGACGCATAGGCCAGCAGGCAATGCTGCATCTGCGGCGATTGACCCGCGGCGGGATGCATGCGGAACCACAGATGATTGAGATCCGGCGCTGGTTGCGGATTAAAATGATCAATCGGCGCCAGTTCGCGCACCTCGATCGGGCGCGGCCGGACATAATCTTTGCGGTACTGCTCAGGAATTTTATCAACGTTTTTCTGGCGTAATACATGGCGGTCATTCAAGCCCTCGGGCCCTTTGACCTGCGGCATTGGATGGTGATGCTGCCACCCATCTTCGGTAATTTGAAACGAGGCCGACAAGTTGAGGATCTGTTTGCCGTGCTGCAACGCAATCACCCTCCGGGTGGTAAAACTGCCGCCATCACGAGCGCGATCCACGCTATAAACCACCGGAATGCTCGGATCACCAGGACGGATAAAATACGCGTGCAGCGAATGGCACAGGCGGGTTTCTACCGTGTGGTAAGCCGCAGCCAGCGCCTGCGCCACCACATGGCCCCCAAAAATCCGCACGCTGGTCTCTCCGCCCGATCCGGTGCCACGGAACAGATCAAGCTCCAACCGCTCGAGATCCATCAGTGCCACAAGATCCTCAACAGTATCGGTCATAGCATCCCTGCCCCACTGACCGGCGCGCCCACCTCAAAACTGTCCTGTTCCAAACCACCGCGGTCAACATTGCCGTCAACAAACGCCCCGTGCACCAATGCTTTAAGCTCGGCACGGGAGGGATAGGAACTGGAGGGCGCAAGCTGGGTCAAAAACACCACCGACAGATCAAAAACGTGGTCGATCCAAAACACCGTCGAGGCCATACCGCCCCAGCCAAAATCACCGATACTACCCGGGGCGCGCGCCCGCGCCGGATCCAGCACCACCGCACCGGCAAGGCCAAAACCAACACCCTGCATTGGCTGCTCGGCAAAACTTGTCGGTCCCATCGACGCAATATCACCCGCCAGATGGTTGCGCATCATGAACGCTACGGTTTGCGGCGACAGCAATTGCCCCTGCGGTCCTTCACCGCCTCTGCGCAGCATCTCGCAAAAGCGCATATAATCCTCCAGCGTGCTGACCAGACCGCCCCCACCAGAAAAACCCGCCGGGTTGCGAAAACAGCTGTCACCAGCGGAGTCTATCGTGCGCAGGATCGGCACCCCAGTTGGTGCCGGTTTCAAGCTCAACGCAGTATCGGGATGTGAAGCATATAATGTCGCAAATCGTCGCAAATCGGTTTCGGGCACTGAAAATCCCGTTTCAATCATACCTAAAGGCGCGAAAATCTTATCGTGGAAAAAGCGATCCAGCGCGGTGCCCGAGACCTGTTCCACCACCCGACCCAGCACATCACTTGCCACCGAATATTCCCAGCGCGCTCCGGGTTTGAACGCCAGAGGCAGGGCGGCCACCCGCCCAACCATCTCGGCCAGAGGCGTGCTGCCGCCGTCAAAGCCAATGCCAGCCTTGGCCATCGCCTGCGGCAGAACCCCTGCGTTAAACGCATAACTCAACCCGCTTGTATGGGTTAAAAGCTGGTGCAGCGTTGGCACCGGACAGGGCTCAAGCTGATCAATCCGCTCGGCCCCAGGGATCAACGCCTGCATGTCGCGAAAAGCAGGGATAAATTCTGAAACCGGCGCATCAAGAGAAAACAAGCCCTGCTCAAAAAGCATCATCACCGCCACAGCGGTCACCGGCTTGGTCATCGAATAAATTCGCACAATCGTATCGCGTTCAAACGGCAGCCCGGTCTCTATATCCCGCAACCCCGTCGCGTGATGATACACCTCGTGACCACCCCGGGCAATCAACACTGAACTGCCCGCATATTTACCCTGCGCAACATAGCGCGCCATCCAGTCACCGATACGGTCCAGCCGTGCCCTGTCAAACCTCAGGCTTTGAAGCTTGCTTGTCGCATCATCTGAGATCTCCGAAACCATCGCGGCTAGCCAATTATCCGCGACATCGCCGCTTTGGTTTCAGCCGTAAACCAACCGTCGGGTGGCGTATTGGCGCCATTTGCCATCGCGTTTTCGATCGTCTCGATCACCGGTCCGCGCATCTGGCGCTTAACTTCGGCATACGTGCCGGGCGGGATCGCTGCATAGTCTTGCGCCACGCTCACCGCGCGCGCCATCACCGCATCCCCGTCTTCAATAATGTCCACAATCCCCGCCGCCAAAGCCGCCTCAGCCCCAATAGGGTGACCGCCGAGCATCAGCCGCCGCAAATCATTCGACGCCAGTGTTGCACGGGCAATCGCCAGCGGTCCAACCGGAAAATTGGCGCCAACCCGCACCTCCGCCAGCCCAAAACGCGCCTTGAGGCTGGCAATTCGGTAATCGCTGGCAAGCACCAGAAAAAAGCCCCCCGCAATCGCCGCACCACTTGCGGCAACAATGGTAGGTTTTGGAAAGCCAAACAGTTTGGTAAAGTTGACATTGAGACCTCGCACCATGGCTTGCTGGTCTTTAAGGTCAAAACCCAACGCCTCTTTAAGATCCATCCCGGCTGACAATACCTTGCTGTTACTTGCCAAAATCACCGCTTTGACGGCTGTATCGGCCTGCAGCCTGTCCAAATGGGCGCCCAACAGGTCCAAAAAGTCGCTGTTCAAAGCATTCACTGGCGGACGGTTCAAGACGAGACGGGTGACACCCCCCTCAAGATCCTCGCGGATCAACCAGTTTTCAATGCTCATAAACGGGCTCCTCATTGCTGTTTTGAAACGAAAGGCGCGCGCCTCACATCTCAAGCTTACGCCCATGGGTATTTATGTGCAATCTTGACACCACGCCTTTTTGAAAGCACGCGGCTCTTGCCACGCTTGAGTGATATTTATACAGTTTTACGCAAAGGTGGATCAAACTGTCTTTAAGAGATAAAAAGCGAGCCACATATGACAATGACCCCCAGTGTTTTGTTCGATCTTAGTGGTAAAACTGCCTTGGTCACTGGTGGTGCCACGGGTATCGGCCGCATGGCAACAACCGGATTGATGGCGGCAGGCGCGCGGGTGCTGATCGCGTCGCGCAAAGGGGAGGGCTGTGTTGCAGTGTCAACCGAGTTGAACGGTCTCGGCCTATCGGGCACCGCCGAGGGTTTCGGCGGCGATGTGGGCTCAGAGATCGGGATTGCAAAGCTATGCCAAGACATTGCGCAACGCACAGACAAGCTGGATATTTTAATCAACAATGCCGGGCGCACCTGGGGTGCACCGCTGGGGCATTTTCCCTTTGAGGCCTGGGAGAAGGTCATGACACTGAATGTCGCCGGGATGTTCCATCTGACGCAAAGCCTCTTGCCGTTACTGTCTGCTGCAGCCACGGATGAAGATCCCGCACGGGTGGTCAACACCGGCAGCGTTATGGGTGAGGTGCCCATGGGCGACAAAGTCTATTCCTATGCGGTATCAAAAGCAGGCGTCCATCACATGACCCGAATTCTGGCAAAGGATCTGGCAGCACGTCGCATCACCGTCAATGCCCTAGCCCCAGGGCCTTTCCCCTCGAAAATGACCGCCTTTGCCGTCGAACAGCAAGACGGGGAAACGCGCGTTGCCTCTCGCGTACCTCTCGGGCGCATCGGACGGCCGCATGACGTAGCGGCAGCCTTGCAATTTCTCTGCGGGCATGGTGGATCCTATGTCACTGGCGCGGTGATCCCGCTGTCGGGCGGCATCAATGTGGGCACCGGGCCTGAAATTTTTGGAGATCACTGAAGCGTGGAGAAAATCACCCGTCAGGATATGGCCGCACTGGTAGGCAAACATGCCGGGACCTCTAAATGGTTCGTGATCGATCAAACCCGCATTGATACCTTTGCGGATGTCACCGAAGACCATCAATACATTCATGTCGATCCTGACGCTGCCAAACAAAGCCCGTTTGGGACAACCATCGCACATGGGTTTTTGACCCTGTCGATGCTGTCTGCGATGATCTATGATGGCGTGCCCGACATCGAGGGTGCAACAATGGGGGTGAACTATGGCTTTAACAAAATACGATTTCTATCTCCGGTGGCGGCAGGCGCCCGAATTCGGGCGCATTTCACCTTGCAAGACTATACCGAACATAAAGCAAATGAGGCCACCACCGTCTGGGATATCCGCATCGAGATCGAAGGTCAAAACCGGCCAGCGCTGATCGCTGAATGGATTGGGCGGCGTTATTATGCCTAAACGCTTAATACTTGACGCCCTCTGCAACCTTACCTTCAGGCCGACCCCAGAGAACCGCAGCATAAAATACGGATTGCCCATTGCCAAACACCTGTCGCACGCGCATCACAGCGCAAAAATTTGGGCTAAAATAATACAAAGGAGACACCCATGCGTGACCTCATAACCCTTTCCACCCTCAATACCGTCGCCGCGGCGCACGCCGAACCAAAGCCGTCCCCCCGCACGACGCGCATTTCATGAGAGGCAAAACTATGATTGGTGATCCCCTACCCAAAGCCCTTAGCGGACTGCGCCTGCCGGCCGTTGCAGCACCTTTATTTATCATCTCCACGCCGGATCTGGTCATCGCCCAGTGCAAAGCTGGCGTGATCGGCTCCTTTCCGGCATTGAACGCCCGACAAAAAGACGGCGAGCCGAATATGCTCGAAATCTGGCTCGAGCGGATCACTGAAGAGCTTGACCGCCACAATCAGGCCAACCCAGACACTCCGGCGGCACCCTTTGCTGTCAACCAAATCGTGCACCGCAGCAACGAGCGCCTGCAAAACGATATCGAGATTTGCGCCAAGTGGAAGGTGCCGATATGGATCACTTCGCTGGGCGCGCGGGTCGAAGTTAATCAGGCCGCACACAGCTGTGATGGCGTGGTTTTGCACGACATTATCAACAATCGCTTTGCTAAAAAGGCTATTGAAAAAGGGGCCGACGGGCTGATTGCGGTTGCCGCCGGGGCCGGTGGCCATGCCGGATCACTATCGCCGCTGGCGCTGATCAGTGAAATTCGCCAGTGGTTCAACGGGCCGCTGCTGCTGTCGGGGTCTATTGCAACTGGCCGGTCGATACTGGCCGCCCAAGCTATGGGCGCCGATCTGGCCTATATCGGCTCGCCGTTTATCGCCACCCAAGAGGCCAATGCGCACAGCGAATACAAAGATATGATCGTCGACAGCACCGCCGACGACATCTTGTATTCGTCGCTGTTCACCGGTGTGCATGGCAATTATCTCAGGCCATCGGTTGTGCGCGCCGGAATGGATCCAGAAAATCTGGAAACTGCGGATGCCTCGTCGATGGATTTTAGCAGCGACAGCAAAAAGCTTAAGTCATGGAAAGATATCTGGGGTTCAGGCCAGGGCATTGGCGCTGTTGAGGCGGTGCTGCCCACGGGTCAGTTGGTCGACCGGCTGGCCAGTGAATATGCCGAGGCCAAAGCCCAGATGACCGCTCTGATTGCCAATGGGTAAACGCTAGCTGACAGGGATCAAACCAATGCCGGATCTAACCGCCAACACACTGGATCTTGCCACTGTGACGCCTTGGCTGGAACGGCATATCGAGGGTTTTGAAGGTCCTGTAAGCGCCGAGCAGTTTGCCAGCGGACAATCAAACCCGACATTCCGGCTGATCACGCCACGAAAGACCTTTGTGTTGCGCCGCAAGCCGCCCGGTGTGCTGTTGAAATCTGCCCATGCGGTCGAGCGCGAATTCCGGGTGCAAAAAGCCTTGGCGGACAGCGATGTGCCCGTGGCGAAAATGCATATACTCTGCGAAGATCCAAGCGTCATCGGATCTGCGTTCTATGTCATGGATGAAGTCGACGGACGCAATTTCAAAACGCCTTACATGGCTGATCTTACCCCTGAGGCGCGCGGCCAGATTATTGGTGAAACCAACCGCGTGCTGGCTGCCATCCACGACGTTGATCTGGTGGCAACAGGGCTGACCGATTACGGACCCGAGGGCAATTATTACCGCCGGCAAGTGGACCGCTGGAGCAAACAATACCGCGCCTCGGAAACCGAGCATATTGCGGCAATGGATGCGCTGATTGACTGGCTGGATAGCAATATGCCCAAGGAGGACGGCCAACGCAGTTTGGTGCATGGCGATTACCGCATCGACAATATGTTGTTCGCCAAACAGGGTCCCGCCTGTCTGGCGATGCTGGATTGGGAATTATCGACGCTGGGCCATCCCTATGCCGATCTTGCCGCTGTGATCATGCAATGGGCCATGCCGCAAGGCGATGAGGGGCGCGGTCTGGCCGGTGTCGACCGTCATGCGCACGGATTGTGGTCGGATACCCAGTTTATCGACGCCTATTGCGCCCGCCGCAGCTTGGCGGGCATTGAAAATTTCGGCTTTTATCTGGCATTTTGCAATTTTCGCATGGCAGGCATTCTGCAAGGCGTTAAGAAACGCGCTCTGGATGGCAACGCGTCCAACCCCGAACAGGCACTTAAACTTGGCGATTATGTTGTCACCTTTGCCGAAAGTGGGCTGGCTGCAACATTAAACAAGCACTAGGACCCGGACAGTCCGGCAAGACAGATGTTGCGAGTTGCCATCAGGGGTCTTCTGGTATGACCGCTGCCACGTGAGGAAGACCGAAACCGGCAAAATTGTTCTGCGTTGATCCGCCACAATCAAAATTTTAAAGCCATAGCAGCCCGTTTGCCCCAAACCACCGCTTGACTCAGCCTACGGCCGGACCGATGAGTGACATCACATATTCCAACGGAACGACCCGCATGGCCTGGGCAGACATTGTAACATTCGTATTGATTGCATCCCTGCTGGTGATTTCACCGGGCCCAAACGGGGTGTTGATCGCCAAAACTGTTCCCACATCTGGGCGCGTCGCCGGTCTGGCCAATGTTGCAGGATTTGTCACTGCTTTTTATCTTCACGGGGCACTGTCGATTTTGGGCATCTCACTTATTCTGGTCCAATCAGCAATGGCCTTCGCCGTGGTAAAATACCTTGGTGCGGCGTATTTATGCTGGATCGGGGCAAAGGCGCTTTATACCGCGTTCAAAACAACCGCCACAAAACAGATCGACACAGCACCGCACTCAACGGCTACCTGCAAGAAACGCCCCCTGCTGTCTGCCTATATCGAGGGCTTTTTAACCAATGCTCTCAACCCCAAGGTCTCAATGTTTTACCTCGCCGCATTTCCCCAGTTTATCACAGGGGCCGACCAATCTGTTACATCCTCTTTTTTACTGGTGTTTCTGCATTCGGCGATTAATGCGGTATGGTTCGGTGCCATGGTATTTTTGGTGTCGCAACTTGCCACACTGACCCGGAAAGGGGCCTTCCAGCGCTGGCTCAAAGGCGCCACCGGGGTCGTGTTCATCTGGTTCGGCATCAAGCTGGCAAGCTACCGGATAAGCCCTTGATCGGTGATCCCGAGGGCTGTCCCAGAGCCTCATCAAAGATCCTGGTCGCTTGATCATAAAAAATATCGATTACGTCTGCTTATTAAGGACGAGGTTTCGGGCGAAAGCCAGAGGATCAGAATAAGACAACTTTAAACGCCTCAGTCGTTGTCAGACAGACCCGCACCAGCACCGGCAAGACGGCTGGCTTCGGTTGCAGGCGCAAATGTGCGCTGTGCAAACTCTTCGAGACAGGTCCGGGTTTTAACGTCAATCACGGCGCGCGATTGCGGTGCTAGCGGTGCCCCTTGCGGCGGCTTTTCGGCTGGCGCAGGGTCAAGGGTCACGCTTTGGGCCTGTGTGCAGGTCAGATCACCCACCACGCCGTCCAGATAGACCGCGCCATGCTCTAAAATTATCTGCACCTCCGCCCAGCGCAATCGGACCCTTTCAGAAGTCGGAACCCCAGAACTCTGAGTGCCAGACGTCTGGATCCCAAATGTCTGGGCCACAAAAGGCAACAGCAACAAAGGTGCCGACAGGTTGGACAGCGTCAGACCCTGCAGTGGCGAATAGTCTAACGCGCCGTCACACAGCGCCACACCAGTCAAAAGCGGGCAGAGTGCGCCACTGTCAGCGGTACAGCGCCCAGCCGAAACGGCAGGGGTGAAATCTTTGAAATCTGCGCCGTCAACGTCTGCAAGCAGCCGTGCCAAACACATCGGTCCCGGCAATCCCGCCGCCGCCAACCAGCGTGTCGCCCTGCCCGCCTCTTCGGCCAGACCCCAGCTGTAGCCGGCGCCACGCGCCGCTTTGCGGGCCATCGCGTCCAACTCGTTGAGCGACCAGTTCATCCCGGCACATCCGACAACGGCGGATAGCTCCAGCTGTCGGGATCGGCATTGGCCAACTCATGTGGAAACGGGGCATTGCCAAACATGGTAATACGTAACCAGCGATCCGAGCGCGGATCAAAATGCCCTGCCCCGAAAAACGACAGTTTGAGGCGAAGCAAATCGATCGGCATCATGTCAGAACTGATAGTATTGTCTTGGATTTCCGCATAGGGGCAACGGGCAACAATCTGCAGACGTCTTATCACGTGGCGGTGTTCGGGATGACGCAACAAGAACTCCGCTACCGGACCGGCGTCAGCAGTTTGCAGATCTTTATAGGCACGTGCCACATCGCGCCCCGGCGACAGTGGTTGTTCATAGGCGGCCACCGGCTCGTCAAACCTTTCACCCAACCGTGGTTCAAGCTTTTCTTGCGATGTGTACCAGACCCGGGCCTGTGCGTCCCGCGCCGCCCAATCAATATCCAGCGCCCAGCCATAGATCTGTTCGATCAACTGCGTCACCTGCGCCAGCGGCATTGCACCGTCAATGCGAAATGTCTGCGCCTCGTCGGCGCTCATGCAATGGGCCATCTCGTCGATCAACGCACCGTAAGGCTCTGTTATCAATGCCGCCAACTGTTCTTGGCCCTCAAGCCCCAGTGAGGCTTCGGCCCAAAGCCAGAGCCGGTTCCACGGCTGATTGTTAAACAGATCAGCGGTCTCAAGATGCGTCTTTAACAGCGCCAGATCGTCCTTGAGCGTTGCCAGTCTGGTTTGTTGCACCGGATGATCAGTGCGCCACCTATCAGCATTGACCACGGCACGCAGCGTCAGATCGCGCATTTTGGCCACAGCCTCAGGGGTTGCCGTGACAAGGCTGCGGACCCGTGCCAGCCCCTCTTCGCGGGCGCAGATCCAGTTATTCAGCAATGAGGGATGATTGAGCAAAAACGGCGCCATACCCAGACCGGTAGAATTGCCAATACCAAAGCCACGGCGCAGATCGGGGTCAAGCTTTACGGCCTGCTTGGGGTTGCGCAACCACGCCAGATGCTCAACCAGATCCAGAACGAAAGCGCGGGTCAGATAGACCGACAGCATCTCGACCTGAAACGGCGCTGAAAATTCGGGACGTTCGGCGATTTGTTCGCGGTCAGCCGCACCCAGCTTGCCCGATCCATAGACCGCTGTGGTGCGCATCAGATAGCCAACGTCAGCAATCTTTTTCTGATCGGGTTGCTGACCTTTGGCAAGGCGGTCTACCACATGATCAAACAACCGTACCGAGCGGTTGGCCCGCGAGACCGACAGCTCGGTTTGGGTCACACGACCGGCCTCTTGTTTGGGGACATTCTGCGACAGGCGGGTGATGTCATCGGCCGTAGGAATGCCGTCAAACAGCGTAAACGTCACATCCCATTCGGTGGCAATGACCCGATCCGAACGTTTCTCGGGCGGAAGATCATTGGCAAACAACACCAAAGAATAACTGCGTTCTGGACCATGCGCCGAATAGACTGCCTGCCCAACGCCGCGCGCATCAATTTCGAACAGCGGGATGTCAAAGCGCCAGTTCTCGGCTTTCATCCGACGCAGCAAGATGCGCATGAAAGACAGCCTGCCCTGATGCGATGCGCCCATCCGCTCGAGGCGCATAACCACAGCGGGATCGCGGCGGGGAATGTCGTGATATAGGTTGTCTAACGGTGTGCTCATGGGGCTGCCTCAAAGCTCTTGTCGTAAAACCGATGCCAGTTGTCTCCCATGATCCCTGCAATTTCATCAGAGTCAAATCCGACCTTGCGTAATCCCGCTTCAATATTGCCAAAATCGCGATTATCGCGAAACCAATCGGGCATCGGAGGAAACCCGGGCGCATCGGCAGATCCCTCGCCGTAATCGATTTCTTTCGACCAGCGACCCACACGCATCCATTCGACCACGCTGTCCGGCTGATCCTGACACAGGTCCGATCCCAGCCCGAGATGTGCCACGCCAAACCGTGCGGCAGTATCGGCAATCATTGCACAGAAACTTTCAAGGCGACATGCGGTCTTGTCCAGCAGGTGATGAGGATACAGAGAAAACCCGATCATGCCGCCATTTTCGATCACGGCGCGGATCACATCCTCGCGCTTGTTGCGCAGCGCCGGACACCAATTATAAGGGTTGGCGTGGGTGATTGCGATCGGGCGTTGCGACAGATCGGCCGCCTCGATGGTCGATCGGTCAGCGGAATGGCTCATATCGATCACCATTCCGACCCGGTTCATTTCCCGGATCACCTGCTTGCCCATACGGGTGATGCCGGGATCCTCAGCCTCATAACATCCCGTGGCCAACAGCGACTGGTTGTTATAACTCAATTGCATGAAGCGGCCACCAAGTTTGTGCAGCACCTCAACCAGCCCAATATCATCCTCAATCGGGCTGGGGTTTTGAAAGCCGAAAAAAATAGCCGTACGCCCGGTTTCGCGGGCGCGTTGTACATCGCTGGCCCATTGGCCGTGGAAAATCAGGTCGGGAAACCGTTCAAACCAACGGTTCCAGGCCTCGATGTTTAAAATCGTTTCACGAAAATTCTCGTGATAGGCGATGGTCACATGCACCGCATCGACGCCACCTTCGCGCATCTGGCGAAAAATTTTTTCCGACCAAAAGGCATATTGCAGATTGTCGATGCGGAACGTCATGATGCTTACTCCGGCGTGCCCGAGGCGATATAGGCGGTTTTTACGGTTGTATAAAATTCAGCCGCATAAGTACCTTGCTCGCGAGTGCCGTAGGAGCTGTCTCCACGGCCCCCAAAAGGCACGTGATAATCGGTGCCCGCAGTCGGCAGGTTTACCATGACACAGCCCGTACGGGCATTGCGACGGAAATGCGTAGCCCGCGACAGCGACCGCGTCACGATACCCGAGGTGAGACCAAAATGCGTATCGTTGACCACGTGCAGCGCCTCGCTATAGCTATCGACTTTGATCACGGCAGCCAGCGGCGCAAACATTTCTTCGCGATTGATACGCATGTCGTTGGTGGTGTTCAAAAACACCCCTGGTGCCATGAAATAGCCGTCCGTGTCGCGGGTCAAGCGGTCGCCCCCACAGGCCAGTTCGGCACCTTCGGTTTTGCCCAGCGCAACATAGGCGAGGTTTTCATCAAGCTGTTGCTGGCTAACCACGGGGCCAAGCTGGGTACCGGCGGTCAGCGCATGACCCACCTTTAGGGCCTGCGTGCCGGCAACAAGCTTGTCGACAAACGCGTCGTGAACGGCTGCATGCACGATGAGCCGCGACGAGGCGGTACATTTCTGGCCTGTGCCACCAAACGCACCGCCAAGGGCCAGAGTGACCGCCAAATCCAGATCAGCATCATCCATCACAGCGAGGGGGTTTTTACTGCCCATTTCCATCTGAACCTTGGTCAGATTGCCGATCGCCGCAGCGGCGATGCCCTTGCCTACAGGGACCGATCCGGTAAAGGAAATTGCGTCCAGATGAGGGCTTTCCACCAGATGTTGACCAACCGCCCCGCCCGGTCCCATCACCAGATTGAACAGCCCCTTGGGAATATCCTGCCGCGAGATAATCTCTGTCAGTGCCACGGCCGAGGCCGGGGTCAGGTTGGCCGGTTTCCAGATGACCGCGTTGCCAAAGGCCAGCGCCGGGGCGATTTTCCAGCTTGCCGTGGCAGTGGGAAAATTCCAAGGCGAGATAATCGCAACGACGCCCACCGGTTCACGGCGTACATCAATCTCGATACCATCGCGCGTCGAATCGGCTGTTTCACCCATCTGACGCAGCACCTCGGCGGCGTAATAGGTAAAAAACTGACCGGCACGATAGACCTCGCCCTTGCCTTCCGCGAGCGGCTTGCCCTCTTCGCGCGACAAAAGCGTGCCCAGTTCTTCCGCGCGCGCCATCATTTCTGTACCGATTGCGTTCAGCACATTTTGCTTGCGCTCAAGACCATAGGCCGCCCATTCCGCCTGTGCGCGGCGCGCCGCCTCAAGCGCCTGATCCGCTTGCGCCGCGCTGGCTTGGGTATAATGGCCGATCAGATCGGTGATATCAGAGGGGTTCCGGTTTTCAATAACGTCCGTGCCTGCCACCCAGTCGCCGGCAATATAATTGTGATGTGTCTCAGCCATGTCCGGCTATCCTTTTGTTACGCTACAGCTGTGGTGCAGTTATCTTACATTGGTCATAGTTTCAAATTTCAATCAAACGCAAAAAAATTGAATTTCTTTCAAAAATTCTGAATTTATTAATTTATATTCATACTATCAGCGTCTTGTCTATGCACGCCCAAACACGCAGCTGAATTCTAATCTGTGCAAAACTCTACCTCATGCCGGTCTCTGCATCCATACCCTTGGCCAAACCGTCAATTTTGCCGAGACCTGTACCAGAGCCTGCCGCAGAAGATCGGTCATTAACTCGCAATCGCCTCAGAACTTCTGCAAAAGCCCGCACTGCGGGCGGGACCATTTGACGGGGCGGAGTGACCATCCAGACAGTGCGGCGCACCGTGGTATCTCGCAGCGGCAGAAAGCATAGATCACTAAATCCCGGCAAAACCGCAAGACGCGGCAGAAGCGTCAAGCCCATCCCGGCTTGGACCAACCCCAACAGCGAAGCGGTATTACGCACGGTCAGCCGCGCCGCTTCCAGAACGGGTTGAAACGCCTCATCGGTGATCTGCGCGCACAAACCATTGGCGATAAAGTCCACCCCTTGCAGGTCGGTCCAATTGAGATCGTGCCAATTTTGGCTTAGCGGATGATCGGCGCGGCAGACCACACCAAAGGCATCGGAAAACAGCGTCTGACGTTCAAAACCCGGCAGTGCGGCAATACTGGCAAGCCCGATATCGGCACGATCATGGGTTAGTTCCTCAGCCACAGCAGCCGAATCCATATCCCGCAAATCGATACGCACATTGGGATGATCTTGCATAAATTGCAGCAATACCGGCGGCAGAACCGTCTGAGCCACCGATGGCGTAACCGCCAGCCGAATCGAGCCCAATTTGGCCTGTGACAGCCCTTCAATGGCTTGAATGGTGCGGTCAAAATGGCCAAGCTCACGCTGCGCCTCGGCGAGAATCAAGGCACCAAGCGGCGTCAATCTTGCCTTGCGGGTTGTCTCGAACAGCGGGGCGCCAATATGGTCTTCGAACTGTTTAAGCATCATCGATACAGCCGAGGGTGTGCGGCCCAAGGCGGTCGCAGCTGCCGCCAGACTGCCCTGACCCGCCACCGCTTGGAAACACCGCAGCATATCTATCTTAATCGCCATATTCAGTCTTTCTGAAATTTCTTACACTTATATCACCATTTCTGAATTTTACTGTCGCAAATAATTCAAGATTACAAGCGTCGCTAACCGGCCCCACACAGCAATCTCACACCGGTATAAAAATTGCGCCTTTCCGATCTGTTGCCATTGTGAAAAATACGCTAGGGTCTCGCGGCACGTTCGCCCAGTTGGGCACATCGACCGACACAATATATAGAAAGCACTTGTCATGATCCTATGTTGCGGCGACGCCCTGATTGATATGATCCCTGCCACGACTCCGCAGGCTACCCGCGGTTTTACGCCGCTGCCTGGTGGGGCGGTATTCAACACCGCGATCTCATTGGGACGTCTTGGCGTGCCGGTAGAGATGCTAACAGGCATGTCCCAAGATCTGTTCGGCGCGCAGTTGACCCGCACCTTGACCGACAGCAACGTCGGCACCAGATTTAACATCGTCAATACGCGCCCCACGACATTGGCTTTTGTCGAACTGACAGACGGCCAGGCCAGCTATACATTTTACGACGAAAACTCGGCAGGCCGGATGATTACCCCGACAGATTTACCCGCTCTGACCCCTGATATTACAACGCTTTATTTTGGGGGTATCAGCCTGTGCAACATCCCCGCAGCCGATACCTATCTGGCCTTGGCACAGCGTGAGACATCTAAATGCGTGATCATGCTCGACCCCAATATCCGACCCGGTTTTATCACCGACGAGGCGGCATACCGCACGCGGTTGAGCGCAATTTTCGCAGTGGCAGATATTATCAAAGTCTCAGATGAAGACCTCGAATGGCTGATCCCCGGCCCTGCAGATATCATGTCCAAATTGGCCCAACTGCAGGCAGGGCGGCAGGCAGTGATGATCCTCACATGCGGCAAAGATGGAGCGCGGGCACTCTTGCCCGATGGCACAGACGTCGCGGTGAGCGTGCCACCCGCGGTCGTGGTCGACACGGTGGGGGCTGGCGATACGTTCAACGCCGGGGTTCTGGCACATCTGCACAGCGAACACAGCCTGACAAAAGCGGCAATCGGACAGCTGCGCGGGGCGCATATGACCAAAGCTTTAGAGTTTGGCGCAAAAGTGGCCGCCGTGACCGTGGCTCGGGCTGGTGCAAACCCGCCGTGGCGCCACGAAATTTCCGACGCCTGACAAGTCGTAAAAACAGCTGACTGATCCCAAAAAGTTTCCGATCCGCGGCACTGCGCGGCCTAGATTTTTGAATCTTTGCGCCAAAATTACATTAAGGCGCTTGCCTGTTCTCCTCCAGAGCCATATGCCCAGCAGTGGGACACCCTTCCCCAACGAAGGGCATTTATCTGGAAGGATAGCATACATGGCTATACAACACCCGGCCTCGCGGCCGGAAAATCCGCGTTTTTCGTCTGGCCCCTGTGCCAAACCCCCCACATTCAACGTAAGCAAACTGGCAGACGCGCCTCTGGGTCGCAGTCACCGCGCCTCAGTTGGCAAAGCCCGTCTCAAAGCGGCAATTGACGGCACCCGCCAGATTCTAGGCATCCCCGACAATTACCGTGTCGGCATCGTGCCAGCCTCTGATACCGGGGCAGTGGAAATGGCGATGTGGTCACTGCTGGGGGCACGCAAGGTTGAAATGGTCGCCTGGGAAAGCTTTGGCGCCGGATGGGTCACTGATGTTGTCAAACAGCTCAAGATCGACGCCGAGATTAAAGTCGCCGACTATGGCCAGATCGTTGATTTCGACACCATCGACTTTGATAATGACGTGGTGTTCACCTGGAACGGCACCACCTCGGGGGTGCGATTGCCCGATGGTGACGCAATCCCGGCAAAGCGCGCCGGCCTGACGATTTGCGACGCCACTTCGGCGGCCTTCGCGATGGATCTGCCGTGGGACAAACTGGATGTGACCACGTTCAGTTGGCAAAAAGTGCTGGGCGGCGAGGCCGCGCACGGCATGATCATTCTCAGCCCAAATGCTGTAGCCCGGCTTGAAAGCTATAACCCACCTTGGCCCTTGCCAAAAATCTTCCGGCTAACCAAAGCGGGCAAATTGATTGAGGGAATCTTCGAAGGTGCCACAATCAACACGCCCTCGATGCTGGCGGTCGAAGATTACCTTTTGGCGCTTGATTGGGCGCGTTCAGTTGGCGGGTTGACCGGGTTGATTGCCCGCGCTGATGCAAACGCGCAAGCGATCTGGGCCTTTTGCGACACGCGCAACTGGATTGCCAATCTGGCGCAGGATCCAGCCACACGATCAAACACCTCGGTCTGCGTTAAATTCACCGACCCGCGGATCACCGACGGCGCAGCCTTTGCCAAAGCGGTGGCAAAGCGGCTCGAAGCACAAGACGTCGCGCTGGATATCGGCGCATATCGCGACGCGCCGCCCGGTCTGCGTATCTGGTGCGGTGGCACTGTCGAGACCGCCGACATCGCGGCAATGCTGCCTTGGCTTGATTGGGCGTTCAACGTTGAGATTGCGGCGTTAAGCGCGGCATAAACCGCCGCCGCCCTTTTGCAGCCGCCACCTGATCCTATCATTTTCTATTTACAGGAGAGCCCTCATGGCCCCCAAAGTTCTTGTTTCCGACAAACTGTCCCCTACTGCTGTCCAGATTTTTCGCGATCGTGGCATCGAGGTGGATTTCGAACCCGATCTGGGCAAAGACAAGGCCCAACTGGCCGAGGTTATTGGCCAGTATGACGGTCTTGCAATTCGTTCTGCGACCAAGGTCACCGAAAAGATTCTAGCCGCCGCCGACCGCCTTAAAGTCGTCGGTCGCGCCGGTATCGGGGTCGATAATGTCGACCGTGACGCCGCCTCGAAAAAGGGCGTGATCGTGATGAATACGCCCTTTGGCAATATGATCACCACCGCCGAACATGCGATTGCAATGATGTTTGCTGTCGCCCGCCAAATCCCCGAAGCCAGCGCATCGACCCATGCCGGCAAATGGGAAAAATCCAAATTTATGGGGGTTGAGCTGACCGGGAAAACCCTCGGTGTGATCGGGGCAGGCAATATTGGCGGTATTGTCTGTGACAGGGCCCGTGGACTGAAGATGAAAGTTGTCGCCTATGATCCCTTCCTGTCTGAAGAAAAAGCCGACAAGATGGGCGTTGAAAAAGTCACACTTGAGACCCTGTTGACGCGGGCTGATTTTATCACTTTGCATGTGCCGCTGACCGAACAGACCAAAAACATCCTGTCGGCGGAAAATCTGGCCAAAACCAAAAAAGGCGTGCGCATCATCAACTGCGCCCGCGGTGGTTTGGTCGATGAACGCGCGCTAGCAGAATTGCTGGTGTCAGGCCATGTCGCAGGGGCAGCTTTCGATGTTTTCCAGACAGAGCCAGCCATAGAGAACCCGCTGTTTGATCTGCCCAATGTGGTCTGCACCCCGCATCTGGGCGCTGCCACCACCGAGGCGCAGGAAAATGTTGCGCTGCAAGTGGCCGAACAGATGTCGGATTATTTGCTAACCGGCGCGGTGACGAACGCGCTCAACATGCCATCGGTGACCGCAGAAGAGGCCAAGGTCATGGGCCCGTGGGTGACGCTTGCGACCCACTTGGGCGGTTTTGTTGGTCAGATGACCGACGAGCCAGTGACTGCAATCAACATCCTGTATGACGGGACGGTGTCTGAAATGAACCTCGAGGCGCTGAATTGCGCCGCTGTTGCCGGGATCATGAAACGGGCGAACCCTGACGTCAATATGGTCAGCGCTCCGGTAATTGCCAAAGATCGCGGCATTAAAATCAGCACCACACGTCAGGATAAGGCCGGTACTTTTGATGGCTATATTAAAGTCACCGTGGTCACCGCCAATCGTGAACGCTCAGTTGCTGGCACGGTGTTCAGCGATGGCAAGCCGCGGTTTATCCAAATCAAAGGCATCAATATAGACGCCGAAATTGGTGCGCATATGCTGTATACCACCAATAAAGACGTGCCAGGCATCATCGGCACATTGGGTCAGACCATGGGCGAAAACGGCGTCAATATCGCCAACTTTACCCTCGGGCGCGCCGCCGCGGGTGGCGAGGCAATTGCCCTTTTGTATGTCGACCACCCTGTGGCATCCGAGGTTTTGGGCAAGCTTGAAGCGACAGGATTGTTTCAACAGGTCAAACCACTGCAGTTTGACATTGGTTGATCCACTGACATAACACCGTCATACGCCAGCTATGTTTGGCGTGTGACGCCACGCCCGAACCCCGCAATCCAGAGTTCCAAAAATGACCCAGCCTCTCTATGCCCTTGGCGATATCCACGGCCAGTTTGATATGCTCCAAGAGGCATTGGCACGCATCGAGCATGATGGTGGCCCTGATGCCGCCGTGGTGTTTATCGGTGATTTGACCGACCGGGGTCCCAACAGCCGTCAGGTGATCGAACATCTGATCAACCAGATCGCAGAGGGCAAGAACTGGACAGTCATCAAGGGCAATCACGATCGGATGTTTGGCTGGTTTCTGCAAGACCATCCGAAGTTTGATATGGAATTGCCGGTCGGGGTGGACTGGCTGAACCCGCGTCTGGGTGGCGATAAAACCTTGGCCTCTTATGGGGTCAATATCGATGAAACCAGCCGCTATTATCAGGTGCATGCGGCCGCGCGTGCTGCTGTTCCGGCCGAACATCTGGCGTTTTTGAACGGTCTGCCTCTACACTATGAAACCGAGGATTATATATTTGTGCATGCAGGCATCCGCCCCGATGTGGCGTTGGCAGATCAGACGGAACGCGATCGGCTGTGGATTCGCGAACCGTTTCTCAGCCACAGCGCGCCGCACGCAAAGATGATCATCCACGGCCACACAGCACTTGAGGCGCCACAGCTTTATTCAAACCGGTTGAACCTGGATGGTGGCGCGGGCTATGGCCGACCGCTGACCCCAGTGGTGATCGACAGAAAGCAGATATTTTGTCTTGGCCCGCACGGGCGAAAGCGCCTTAGGCACAGCGCTCTTTAGATCAAAAGGCCACTTTACCTGTCATTATAACGGCCACCTGACCTGTCATCGCAAAAGCGCGCGCATCCAAACGTCTCACCCCCGCAGACTGTAAAAGCGATGCCCGCCATGACCATTGCGGAGGCGATCTGCGCCACAGCCAGAGCAGATGGGCCAAAACAGACTATGGCATTTGGGTTTAGATCCCCACGTCGACGATAGCTTGAGCCAAAATAGGAACAGAGGTCGCGTTGAGACCGGCAATATTCATCCGGCTGTCACCCACCATATAGATCGCATGTTCCACACGCAGACGCTCGACCATATCGGGTGTGGTGCCCAGCCGCGAGAACATGCCGCGATGCTGTGCCAAAAAGCTGAACCGGTCGGATCCGGCGCGGCTTTGCAGCTCGGTTGCTAAGCTCTGGCGTAAATCCAGCATGCCCAGACGCACCTGTTCCAGTTCGGCTTTCCAATCTGCACAAAGCGCCGGATCATTGAGAACGATCGTGACCAGGCGCGCACCATGATCCGGTGGAAAAGAAAAATTCTGCCGGTTGAGATAGGCCAATGTGCCTTGGGTCACCAATTGTTTTGAAACATCCTGAGAGATGGCCATCAACAAACCCGTCCGTTCGCGGTAAATCCCAAAGTTCTTTGAACAGCTGGCAGCGATAATCGTCTCGGGTAGGGATGCGGCAATCAGCCGGGTGGCGGCGGCATCTTCTTCCAGCCCGTCACCAAAACCTTGATAGGCAATATCAATCATCGGTGTTGCACCGGATTTAGCCAGTAAATCCACCACTGACTGCCATTGCGCCGTGTTTAAATTTGCACCGGTTGGATTGTGGCAGCACCCATGTAATAATACCACATCACCGGCTTTGGCCTGTGCCAAATCCGCAGTCATACCCTCAAAATCAACACCGCAAGTCGCCTCGTCAAAATAGCGGTAGGGCACCATTTCGATTCCGAGATAACGCAACATTGACACGTGGTTCGGCCAAGTTGGATTCGACACAAAAACCCGCACATCGGGATTGGCCAGCCGGGCCAGCTCAAATGCCTGACGCACCGCACCAGTGCCGCCGGGGGTGGCGGCGGCAGCGACTGCGCCGCGCGGCACCGCATCGCCCAGTACCATCTGGATCATACCATCCGAAAAGGCCGGATCGCCGGTCAAACCAACATAGGATTTTGTGGTCTCATCCTGCCACAACTGATGTTCGGCGGCTTTTACCGCGCGCATCACTGGGGTTACACCCTCGGCGTTTTTATACACCCCGACGCCAAGATCAATTTTTTGCGGTCTTGGGTCTTCTTTGAACTTTTGCACAAGAGCCAGAATTTTATCGGCAGGTTGTGGTTTCAAAGTCTCAAACATCAATTGTCTCCTGTGGCGACGGGCAAGGTCGGGGACATGCCCCATTCAGACCACGAACCGTCATATAGTGAATGATTGGTTTTGCCGATGCGTTGCATCGCAAGATTGAGAATTGCCGCCGTAACGCCAGAGCCACAGCTGGTAATCGCCGGCTTTGCCAGATCAACACCGGCATCGACAAACACCTGCCGCAACACATCGGGATCTTTCATCGTGTTATCGGATCGTAACAGATCGCGGTAACAGACATTCTTTGAACCCGGGATATGTCCCGAGCGCAACCCGGCCCGCGGTTCGGGCGCTGTTCCGGCAAAGCGCGTCGCAGCACGGGCATCAATGATTTCATAATCCCCAAGTTTGGCCGCTGCCGACACTTGTGTCACGTCGCGCACCATCTGGTTTTGTCGCCGCACTGTCATATGACGGTCGCGAATAACCGGCGCCATATCTTCGGTTGGGTGCCCCTCGGCCTGCCATTTCGGCAAACCACCATCCAGCACCGCGATGTCACTGTGCCCCATCAGTTGAAACAGCCACCAGACCCGGGCAGCCGAGAAAAGTCCCGCACCGTCATAAACCACAATCTGATGGCCATCTCCGACGCCCATAGCACGGACCCGTGACATGAATTTTTCCACTGGCGGCACCATATGCGGCAACTCCGAGCGATGGTCGCTCACCTCATCGATATCAAAAAACCGCGCACCAGGAATATGTGCGTTATTATATTCCTCGCGCCCGTTGCGTGCCATATCGGGCAGATACCACGATGCATCGAGCAGGCGCAGGTCTGGATCTTTCAGATGCGCCATAAGCCAACTGGTCGAAACCAGTGTTTTTGGATCATCATTGCTCATATTGACCCCCTATAAGTGTTTAGTAAGTGCATAGGACGGCAAAACAAAACTGGCAAGGCCTATGCCGTATGACGGCGAAGTTCACCCACATATACCAGTATCAAAGTCTTAAAGACACTGTGGCACAAGCTTCGGTCAACTAAGGGTTATTCCCCGTGGCGCAGCAGGCGCTGTTTCTGCCGGCCCCAATCGCGCTTGGCGCTATCGGCGCGTTTGTCATAGTTCTTTTTACCCTTGGCAATACCGATCTTCATCTTCACCTTGCCGCGATGGTTGAAATACATCACCAGAGGAACCAACGTCATTCCCTTGCGCTGGGTATCAGACCAAAGACGCGCCAGTTCCTTGCGTTTCACCAAAAGCTTGCGCCGCCGACGTTCTTCGTGACCCCAAGTCTTGGCCTGCTCATACGGGGCGATATAGCTATTGACCAACCATAGTTCAGCGTCTTCCACTGCGGCATAGCTCTCGGCGACATTGGCACTGTTGACCCGCAGCGATTTCACCTCTGAGCCCTGCAGCAACACACCACATTCCAGATCGTCCTCGATGGCATAATCATACCGCGCCCGGCGGTTCTCGGCGATAATTTTGTAATTCGGATCTGATTTTGTCTGTGCCATGATCGCGATTTCCTACACCCGTAGCGCCACACTGTCCAGCAACAGCAGAGCAAGACATCAAGCAAAACCCGCACCGGCAACGATTTTCCTAGACAGGCTTCTCCACAGACATAATATGGACACATTGTTAACCTGAAAGCACCTCCATGAAAGACGATAATTTTCTGAAAGAAAATAACGCCCGCCACCTGTGGCATCCAATGGGGCACCCCGGTGATGCGCAGATCAATGCGCCGAAAATCATCAAGGGGGCCGACGGCGCGCATATCACCGATATCGATGACCACCGCGTGGTGGATGCGGTCGGCGGGCTGTGGTGTGTCAATCTGGGCTATTCCAACGATATCGTAAAAGACGCTATCGCGGGTCAGCTCTATCAGTTGCCTTATTATTCTGCCTTTGCCGGCACCAGCAATCCCACCGCAATCGAGGCCTCTTATGCGGTGCGCGATTTTTTTGCCAATGACGGCATGAGCCGGGTGTTTTTCACCTCGGGCGGGTCAGATTCAGTGGAAACCTGCCTGCGACTGGCCCGGCAATATCATCGCCTGCGCGGCGAACCGACCCGCAGCAAGTTTCTATCACTGAAAAAAGGCTATCACGGCACCCATTTTGGCGGTGCCTCGGTCAATGGCAACAACCGCTTTCGCATCGCCTATGAGCCGCTATTGCCGGGCTGTTTTCACCTTCCGAGCCCCTATACATATCGCAATCCGTTTAATCAAAGCGACCCGGCCAAATTGGCCCAGTCGATTGCCAACGCCATGGAGGATGAGATCGCCTTTCAGGGCGCCAATACGATTGCCGCCTTCATCATGGAGCCCATCCAAGGT
>ERZ802821.28-NODE-28-length-65601-cov-15.5772_pt1 | contig 65601 bp, 53 predicted proteins | sample MGYA00345648_ERZ802821 | MGnify/ENA primary metagenome ERZ802821 (study PRJEB30503, sample SAMEA104212357) | marine metagenome | biome: Westerlies Biome; feature: [SRF] surface water layer (ENVO:00010504) within the epipelagic zone...; material: water (ENVO:00002006)... | reverse complement strand
TGATATAGCCGAGCTTGCGAGTAACAAAACACGGCTAAGACTATTATGGGATGTAGCCCAAATTCCTGATTTCCGTAATATGATGACAGATAGTCATACCGTTATGCTTGCCCGAATATATATGAATTTAGCGACTAGTGGAAAACTTGACAAAAAATGGGTTGCAACTCAGCTATCACATCTTGAAAGACTAGATGGAGATATAGATGCTTTAATGACAAGAATTGCGCATATACGCACTTGGACCTATATTACACATAAAACAAGCTGGACGGATGAGCCAGAAGAATGGCAACATCTAGCAAGAACAATTGAAGATAGACTATCAGACGAGCTACATAATAGATTAACACAGCGCTTTGTAGATAAACGCGCAGCACATTTATCAAGACGACTAAAGGAAGCAACTAATTTGATCTCATCTGTAAAAATGGACGGAACAGTGATAGTGGAAGGAGAGGAAGTAGGAACCCTTAACGGTTTTACATTTCTTCCAGCCATCTCTGAAAATGACGAAAAAGCCATGATTTTGGCTGCAGCGCGCAAAGCATTGCCAGATGAAATTGAAAGGCGTGTTAAAGCGGTTATTGCTTCAGCAGAAGGAGCCTTTAAATTAGATGAAAAGGCAGGCGTTAATTGGCGTGATACTAACATTGCTAGGCTTGTAAAATCGGAGCAGCTATATTCACCAAGAGTAGAGGTTTTTGATAGTGAATTGCTGTCCATAGATCAAAAACAGCGCATTAAAGAAAAGCTCACAGCTATTTTTAAGGAGCAGGTGGATACGCTTCTTGGAAATTTATTAAAACTTCAAAACATAGATCTAGCTGATAGTAAGGCCAAGAATAATAAGACAGAACAGAAAGAGATATCTGAGGTTGAGGTGTTACCGCAATCAAAGGCCGAGCCCATTCAAAATGATGCTGCTGCCCTAAATACGCAACAAGCCACACACGCTAAGCAACCAGAAAATAATCTTATCGAGGCGCCTATCGATTCTGATGAGCCAGGCCATTCTGATGAGACGGGCCAAGAAGCATCAATACAGCAAGCCCCTATGATGAGCGGGATTGCGCGGGGCATCATGTTTCGGCTTTATGAAAATTTAGGGGTAATGAGCCGAACCCTTATTTCAGATCAATTAAAAGAAATGCCAGATAGCGACAAGCCGTTTCTAGCCAGAGCAGGAATTCGCATTGGCACTGAAACAGTCTTTATGCCTGAATTGCTTAAGCCTGCAGCTATTAAATTACGGGTAATGCTATATTCGATTTATAATCAAGATTTTCCAGCCTGTGGTCCTCCACCTGAAGGCAGAGTCTCCATTGATCTAGTTGAGGGTATTGCTGATAATTACTGGCTATCAGCAGGCTATCGGCGAATTGGGGATAAGGTAATGCGCGTTGATATGGTAGAGCGTGTTGCAGCCCTTGTAAGGACTGCTGCAAGGTCTGGCGAGTTTGGTATTACAGATGAGATGTTGTCTCTTGCAGGGGTCGGCAGAGATATTATGGCCTCTATGATAGTGGGGTTAGGGTTTGAAAAGGTAAGAGAAGAGCCAGCAGAAGACCCCGAAAAGCCAGCAATTCCTGTTTTTATTAAAAAGCAGCGACAAAATAACAGACGGATGAGTAACGCTAAATCAGGTGAGAGCGCAGGCAGACAACAAAACCAGAATAAAAAAGGGGGCGCTCAATCCCAAAAACCTTTTAAGAGGAACAATAATCAAAAAGGGTCTCACCAAAAAGCAAACCATCAAAAGGCTGCAAATAAAGCATCAAAACCAGTGGACGTAAATCCGCATTCCCCATTTGCAATTCTTGCCAACCTAAAAAAATAAATAAATGACTGAAGAGACGATAACAAGGCTGGATAAATGGCTCTGGTATGCACGGTTTTTTAAAACCAGAACACAGGCAACTAAATTAATCCAGTCTGGAAAACTACGTATAAATGGTGACATTACTAACAAACCGCACCGAACAGCAATTATTGGAATGGTTCTGACTTTCCCGCAAGCCAAACATGTAAGAGTAATAAAAATATTGGAAATCGGCCAAAGAAGAGGCCCAGCACCAGAGGCAATAGCGTTATATGAAGACCTTTCACCAATAATCTCAGAGTCAAATAAACAAGATAAAAACAAAGATGTGGATTTTGAGAGGCGTGAGACAGGAACGGGTAGACCTACGAAAAAGCAACGACGAGAAACAGCGATTAAAAGATAGCTTTGTGCCATAAGCAAAGAACAAATTTCAAAGAATAAATTTAAGGAGAATGCTGTGATCGAATTTCTTAAAAACTGGGTATCATCAGATAACCCGAATCCGCATGAGCAAGATGATAATCTTGTGGAAGCTGTTTCAGCATTGCTCTTAGAAGCGGCAATGATAGATGGCCAAATTGATAGCGCAGAAATTGAGCAGACAAAACACGCCATTTGCAGCTTTTTTGATATATCTGAGGCGCAAGCAACCCAGACAATACAAAAACTGAGTGAGGATGCAGGGCATAAACATGAATTTCATAGTTTAACAAAGCAGATTAGAGAATCTTGTGATTATGAAGAGCGGATATATATCTTATCTATGTTGTGGCAAATTGTATTAGCAGATGATGAGATTGACCAGCTGGAATCAAACTTAATGAGAAGACTATCGGGGCTGTTATTTGTATCGGACGTAGATTCTGGAAAAGCAAAACAACAGGCAAGAACACGTCTTGCCTAAATTACAGAGATGTTTTATGCGATATCATAGTACGTCTTAGAATGTGAATGAGGGTAAAATGACCTATATTGTGAATGATAAATGCATATCGTGCAAATATACGGACTGTGTTGAAGTGTGCCCGGTAGATTGCTTTTACGAGGGTGAAAACATGCTTGTGATACATCCAGACGAATGTATTGATTGCGGGGTTTGTGAGCCAGAATGTCCGCCAGAAGCAATCCTTCCAGATACCGAAAATGGCGCGGCTGATTGGGTGCCGTTTAATTTGGAGAAAAGTTCAATCTGGCCGAATATTACAGAGCGGCGTGATCCCCTGCCTGATGCGGATGAAAATCTAGATAAAGCCAATAAATTCAAAACCCTTTTTATTGATAAACCAGCTTCCCAAAACTAGCCTTGCGGCACTAGAACAAACAATGATTTGTAAAATGGTTCAGATTATGGTATTGTTTTAAGAGGAAAAAATATCAAAAATTACCGGTTTTTGATTAGGGCGATTACGCGCTTAACACCAATAAAGAGATAAAAATAGCGCTTAATTAAAAGTGCATTTGATTTGGAATAATGACAAAAATTAAAGAATTTACGTATCAAGATGGGGACTTCGTAGTCTATCCAACACACGGTGTCGGCAAAATTTTGGGAACAGAAAAATCCCAAATAGCGGGGATGGATGTTCAGCTTATGGTTATTAGGTTTGAGCAGGATCGTATGACACTTCGGGTGCCCTTGGAAAAAGCGCGAACATTAGGATTGCGCACATTATCGTCCAGAAAACATATGGATGATGCCATTACCACGCTTAAAAGCAAAGCAAAGATTCGCAGGACCATGTGGTCTCGCCGCGCTCAGGAATATGAAGCAAAAATTAAATCAGGAGATCCGGTTTCAATTGCTGAAGTAGTGCGTGACTTGCGGAAACGTGATCCGCAAATCGAGCAATCTTATTCCGAGCGTCAAATGTATCAAGCCGCGTTAGATAGGCTGGCTCGTGAATTTGCAGCAATAGAAGAAATTGATCAGGAATCAGCAGCTACAAGATTAGAAGATCTTATGGATGCTGCTTAAATTTCGATAAGTGCCGAAATCGCTGTCATTTAAAAAACCATCAAGAATCTTAAGATAAAAGTCGAATTTTGATTTTTACAGATTATCGATGATCTGTATTGAATATCCGTACGTAATGATAAGTAACAAGTATGGAGCTTACGATGTCAGACGTATCAGACCCGGTTAAAACCTCGGAAAACAGGTTTATTAGAAAAGCAATGCAACTCCCTTTGTTGGAGCGTGAGTTTGAGGTCGAACTTGCACGCAAATGGCGTGATAATAACGATCATAAAGCAATGCATGAATTGGTAATGGCCTATGCTCGCTTGGTCGTAAGTGCCGCGTCCAAATATAAACATTATGGTCTGGCAAATGCCGATCTGATCCAAGAAGGCAATATTGGATTGATGCAGGCTGCTGGCCGATTTGATCCTGAAAGAGGGGTTAGGTTCTCAACCTATGCTGCTTGGTGGATTAGAGCTTCTATCCAAGATCATATTCTTCGCAATTGGTCTATTGTGAGAACAGGTACAACAGCCGCCCATAAATCGCTATTCTTCAAATTGCGCAGACTACGCGCACAGATTGGCGAGGCTGATGGCGGCGCGCTAACCGATGAGGGACGACAGAAAATAGCAGATACCATTGGCGTTACAGTCAAAGATGTGATTGTTATGGAACAACGACTTTCAGGTGGCGATCAGTCCTTGAACGCGCTGTTAACGGCAGACGCAGAAACCGAAGCAATCGATTTTGTTGTTGATTCAAGACCCACACCAGAACAGGTTACAATTGCAGGGCATGATAAACGCGTAATGTCGAAATGGTTAAATGCGGCCCTTAATGAGTTATCAACAAGAGAGCGTTTTATTATACTCAAACGCCGTCTCAAAGAGGAGGGAACGACCCTCGAAGAGTTGGGCAATATGCTTGGTGTTAGTAAAGAGAGAGTGCGCCAAATTGAACATCGTGCGCTTATTAAATTAAAACAATCTTTGCAATCTAGTACCGAATCCCATAAAGATTTGCTGGAGTCATCATTAGTGTAAAAATACACGTCTAATAGGCAAGGCAAATTTATGCGTCAGGATTACGATTCAGCTATACATCTTTTTCCTGCTATAGAGCCCTTTGATAGTGGTTTCTTTGAACGGGATAATCATCAAATATACTATGAGCAAACAGGCAATCCTGCTGGCAAGGTTATATTATTCTTGCATGGCGGGCCTGGCGCTGGATGCTCACCTGCTCACAGGCGACTATTTGATCCTACAAAATTCAGAGTAATTTTTATAGACCAACGTGGCTCTGGTCGCTCAAAACCTTATGGTTCAACAGTTAATAATACAACCCAAGATCTGATATCGGATATTAATTATCTGCGTCAATCACTCGAGATTGAGAAATGGGCCTTGTTCGGGGGCTCTTGGGGCAGCACGCTAGCCCTTGCCTATGCGATAGATAGCCCGGCTTTTGTCTCTGCCCTCATTCTAAGAGGCGTTTTTTTAGGTACCGATTCAGAAATTAACTGGTATTTATACGAGATGAAGCGGTTTTTCCCAGAGGCTCATGAGCGTTTTGTATCCTTCATACCAGAAGAAGAGCATCACGATATATTATTGGCCTATCACAAAAGATTAACCAGTGATAATCAGAAAATTCGTAACGAAGCCGCGAAATTCTTTGCATCTTACGAGAATTCTTGCGCCACATTGCATGCTGAAACACGTGATGCTGGGCAGTCAGCTATTAGCATGGCGGTTCTGGAGGCGCATTATTTTATGAATAATTGTTTTATGCCTGCAGATCATATTCTCAAGAATGTTCGATTTATCCAGCATCTGCCTTGTTACATTGTTCAAGGCCGTCATGATGTAATTTGTCCCCCTATAAGCGCGTATAATTTGCATAAGATATGGGGGCGTAAGTCTAAGCTAACATTGGTAGATGACGCAGGCCATTCTGCTTTTGAGAATGGCACATTACGCAATCTAATGTTGTTCTTGCAAGCAATCTAACCTACAAGTTACCATTTCAGATGAACCATATGTACCAGCATTAATAGAATTTGTAATCTTGAAGGATATAATTTGAGAGTATATCAGCATAACCTTATTGAATGCCTTGCAAATTACAATTCACCTCGGCTAAATATAGTAAGGTAATTGTGAGATTAAAATGGAAGTAGAAAACGAAGATAAGAATTTCCGAGTTACCAATAATAATGCTATCGATATGCATGTTGGAAAACGCGTGCGTCTTAGGCGAACATTGCTTGGTCTATCACAAGAACAGCTTGGGGCTGCTCTTAACATAACATTCCAGCAGGTTCAGAAATATGAGCGAGGCGCAAATCGTATTAGCGCATCTCGATTATGGGACATATCCCAAATTCTTGACGCCTCAATTGGATATTTCTTTGATGATATGTCTTCGCAGACAAAACTAGCTTCGCCCAGAAAAATAAGTCGGGATACGCAAAAAGCACCTGAAGATGATTTTGAGCGTGACCCGATGGCAAGGCGTGAAACACTTGAATTAGTGCGCACCTATTATTCAATATCAGAGCCAAATGTAAGAAAACGACTAGCAGAATTGATAAAATCAGTTGCTGGTACGATTAATGACGAATAAGATACCTAAAAATCATAACCATTTTTGATATAAAGAGTGAACATTAAAATGAGCGCAGAGGCCTCCTCACTTACATTCGAACAGGCACTTTCTGAACTTGAGCAAATCGTTCAAAAGTTAGAAGCAGGAGATGCGTCTCTTGATGATGCGATTAACGCCTATAGCAGGGGTATTGAGTTAAAAAACCAGTGCCAGCAGCGCCTTGAATCAGCACGGTTGCAGGTTGAGAAAATTCAATTCCCAACAGATGGTTCAAACGCTGTTACTGAGCCCTTCGATAACGAATAATCAATGGCTGAATCATTGGAATGGCTGTTATCTGATGCAAAAGCTGTAGATGGCTGGATAAAGAAGTGGCTCTATCAAAAATCAAATGAGGCGATTTTGGCGCCTAGGCTGCTTGCAGCCATGGAATATGCAAGTCTGAATGGCGGCAAAAGAATGAGAGCTGGCCTTGTATGCGCCTCTGCTAGAATGGCACATAAATATTCACACAAAAACACAGCAGACGCCGCAATTGGCGTTGCTGTCGCAGTTGAATTCTTGCATGCTTATTCACTGGTTCATGACGATCTTCCCGCAATGGATGATGCAGACTTAAGGCGCGGGATCGCATCTACTCACAAAAAATTTGACGAGGCGACAGCCATATTAGCAGGAGATGCATTGCAAACAGCTTCATTTGAGGTTCTGTGCGAGCCTCAATTAGGATTATTGGCTGAACAAAGAATGGAGCTTATTGGGTGTTTATCGATGGCAGCAGGCGTTTCTGGCATGGCAGGAGGTCAAATGCTTGACCTTGAGGCAGAAACCAAATCATTTGATATAACTGAAGTCACCCAAATGCAGGCGCTCAAAACAGGCGCATTAATTACAGCTTCAGCTGTTATGGGCGGCATTGTTGGTGGCGGCGATAAATCACTCATTAAGGCTTTGTCCAACTATGCGGAAAACCTAGGAATTGCGTTTCAAATAACAGATGATTTACTTGATTATCAGGGAAGTGAAACCCAGCTTGGAAAGCCAGTTGGGCAGGATAACATTCGAGGTAAGGCGAGCTATGTGGGGCATTATGGTCTGGATGGCGCTGCTAAGAAAGCACAAGAATTTGCTGAAAAAGCATGTGATTCTTTGCAAGACTATCAAGAGCATGCTATTCAATTACATTTATTAGCAAAGTTTACGATAAACAGGACACATTAAACAAAAATTTACGTTAATCAGGAGACTGTACCTTTTGTCTGATTTACAAACACCTTTATTAGATAAAATAAAAACGGTAGATGATTTACGTCAATTGCCTGAGACAATGTTAAGTCAATTAGCGAGCGAGCTAAGAGATGAGACAATTGCAGCTGTATCGCAAACAGGGGGGCATCTTGGGGCAGGACTAGGTGTGGTCGAGCTTACGGTAGCGCTGCATTATGTTTTTAATACACCGCATGATAGATTAATTTGGGATGTAGGTCATCAGGCTTACCCTCATAAAATTCTAACAGGCAGGCGTGATAGAATGAAGACCCTGCGCCAACAGGGCGGATTATCGGGATTTACAAAAAGAAGCGAGTCTGAATTTGACCCGTTTGGTGCTGGACATAGCTCTACGTCCATTTCTGCTGGTTTCGGGATGGCTGTGGCGCGCGACGTTATGAAGCTGCGCAATCATGTTATCGCTGTTATCGGTGATGGCGCAATGTCTGCTGGAATGGCCTATGAGGCATTGAATAATGCAGGCGCATCACAATCTGATATGATAGTGATTTTAAATGATAATGATATGAGCATCGCACAACCAGTTGGCGCGCTATCAGCCTACCTGTCTGAGCTTATTACTTCTCGCCCGTACCATTCTATTCGCGATCTTGTCAAAGAAGTTGCAAACAGATTTCCCGATGAAATTGGACAAGCCGCCAAAAAAGCTAAAAATCTAGCGCGCGAGATAACAGGTAACCAATCCTTATTTTCAAAACTTGGTTTTTTTCATATTGGGCCGATTGATGGGCATGATTTAACGCATTTATTGCCTATCCTAAAAAATTTAAGAGATAGAGATATAACAGGCCCGGTATTGGTGCATGTCGTAACTGAAAAAGGTAAGGGGCATCCGTTCTCAGCGTCGAATAGTGAGAAATATCACGCAGTACCAAAATTTGACATTATTACAGGTGAGCAGAAGAAACCAGCAGGTAATCTGCCAAGCTATACATCTGTATTTGCAGATACGCTTACCAGCCTTGCCGAAAAAGATAAAAAAATTGTAGCTATTACCGCTGCGATGCCATCTGGCACGGGGCTTAATAAAATGGCTAATGCCTGCCCAAATCAGGTGTTTGATGTAGGGATAGCAGAGCAGCACGCAGTAACCTTTGCTGCTGGTATGTCAACTGAGGGAATGAGGCCATTTTGTGCGATATATTCAACGTTTCTTCAGCGCGGATATGACCAACTTATTCATGATGTTTGTCTGCAGAACCTGCCTGTAAGGTTTGCAATTGATAGGGCAGGGCTTGTTGGGGCAGATGGCGCAACACATGCTGGTATTTATGATCTTGCCTATCTCTCGTGCCTTCCGAATATGACTATTATGTGCCCTTCAGATGAAGCTGAACTTGTGCATATGACCTATACGGCTGCCATTTATGATGATGGGCCTATAGCTGTTAGATACCCGCGCGGTACTGGAACAGGGGTGGTGATTCCAGAAAAGCCAGAACCCCTTGCTATTGGCAAAGCGCGCATTGTCACTGAAGGAGAAACCCTTGCTATTGTTAGTATCGGAACCATGCTTGCAACCTGCGAGGCGGTAATCGCACGCCTTTCTAAGAAGGGTGCAAATTGCACGCTTGTTGATGCCCGATTTGCAAAACCAGTAGATACAGATCTATTAGATAGGTTATGCAAAACGCATTCAGCATTGCTTATCGTTGAAGAGGGTGCCGCTGGCGGGTTTGCAGCTCAGGTAATGCAGTATCTTGTAAATGCAGGTCATATGGATTCGAATGTTAAGGTGCGTGCGGCTACTCTGCCAGACAGCGTAATAGATCATGCAGAACGTGATTTTCAGCTAGAAACTGTTGGCCTAGACGCTACCAGCCTGTTACAGCAGGCAGAGAGTCTGATTTCTGATAATATTAATATGGCAAATAGTGCACATTCGTGAAAGACAACGTGTTGATATTGTAATGGTTGCTCGCGGTTTAGCGCCTAGCAGGCAAAAAGCGCGTGATATTATTTCAAATTCGTCTGTCATGGTAGATGGAAAACCAGTTAAGAAGGCAGGCCAGCTGATTAGAGCTGATGCGCCTATATCATTAGATACAGATATTTTGAATTATGTAAGCAGAGGGGGGCTTAAATTAGCAGCCGCACTAGATCACTTCAAGGAAGTCGAGATAGCAGATAAAATTTGCCTTGATCTTGGCGCAAGCACAGGAGGGTTTACAGATGTGTTGCTTCAACGCGGGGCCGCCATTATTTATGCAGTAGATGTCGGGCATAGCCAGCTATCCGAAACCATCAGAAAAAACCCTAAAGTGCGTAATCTTGAAAAGACAAATGCAAGACAGCTTAACGAAAATATAATCGATACACCGCCTTCGATAATCGTATGTGATGTCTCTTTTATCTCTTTGCAACTAGCGCTTCCTGCTGCATTAGCACTCGCATCACCACAGGCGGATTTACTCGCGCTCATTAAACCACAATTTGAGGTTGGAAAATCCTTTATTGGTAAAGGCGGTATTGTACGTGATGAACATGCCAGAAATCTGGCAGAAAATTCTATATGTAACTTTTTACAAGAGCACGGGTGGCATATTAGAGGCACCTGTCCATCCCCTATTGAGGGCCCTGATGGAAACCGCGAAACTGTGGTAGCTGCATTTCGGTAACTATTTTTTATGCATCAGGTAAAATAGTAGTCTGAGCATGATGACGCATTAGAAGATCGAGCAGAACACAGGCCATCATAGCCTCAACTACAGGAACGCCTCTAATACCAACACACGGGTCATGCCGCCCTTTTGTCATTAATTCAACATTATTTCCATCTGTATCAATGGATTTGCGTGTTGTTAAAATAGATGATGTAGGCTTGATAGCAATACGAGCTGTTATAGGCGCTCCAGACGATATTCCGCCTAAAATTCCGCCCGCATTATTAGATAAGAATTCAGCTCTGCCATCTGACATTTGCATCTCGTCACCTGCAACCTCGCCCGGTACCTCAGACAATGAAAATCCAGCGCCTATTTCAACAGCCTTAACCGCATTTATAGACATCATTGCAGATGCGATTTCTGAATCAAGCTTGCCATAGAGAGGTTGTCCAATACCAGTTGGAATGCCTGTTGCTATTACTTCTAGAATAGCACCTGCTGAAGATCCGCTCTTGCGAATATCATCAAGATAATCTGCCCATTCAAGTGCTGCTTTTGCATCGCCGCAGAAAAACGGATTATTATTAATCTCATTCTCATCAAACCTGTCAGCATTGATTTTATGAGGCCCAATTTGGACAACGCTGGCCTTTATTTTATAAGAATCCCCTAATATTCTAGATAACGCAATATCTGCAATTGCCCCTGCTGCAACTCTTACAGCTGTTTCGCGTGCAGATGAGCGACCGCCACCGCGATAATCCCTAATGCCATATTTTTCAAAATAGGTATAATCAGCGTGGCCTGGCCTGAATTGTTTTGCAATATCACCATAATCTTTTGAGCGCTGATCTGTATTTTTGATTAACAGACAGATAGGAGTTCCGGTTGTCATACCCTCAAAAACACCAGATAATATCTCTACCTCATCTGCTTCTTTGCGCTGCGTTACAAAACGATTTTGTCCAGGCTTTCTTCGGTCTAAATAAGGTTGAATATCGTTTGGTGCAAGGCTAAGCCTAGGGGGAACCCCATCAACAACGCACCCAATTGCAGGGCCATGGCTTTCACCAAAACTGGTAAAGGAAAATAGTTTTCCGAACCTGTTATCAGTCATCTGATTTCACAACAGATATGTCAGGTGCATCCACCGCTTTCATGCCAACAATGTGATATCCACAATCCACATGGTGAGTTTCGCCAGACACTCCAGAGGAGAGAGGCGATAACAAATATAATCCAGCACCCCCAACATCATCTAAAGTCACATTGCGTTTTAAGGGGGAATTATACTCATTCCATTTTAAAATATATCGAAAATCGCCAATACCTGAAGCTGCTAATGTTTTCATCGGACCTGCTGATAAACCATTTACCCGAATATTGCGCCCGCCAAGGTCAACAGCTAAATATCGAACAGAGGCTTCAAGTGCTGCCTTTGCAACGCCCATTACGTTATAGTGAGGCATCACACGCTCAGAGCCATAATAGGTCAAAGTCAACATTGCGCCACCATCATTCATCATTTCAGAAGCGCGTCTGGCAAGTGCTGTAAAAGAATATACTGAGATATCCATTGTACGATTAAAGTTATCCCGGCTTGTATCAACATATAATCCGGTTAATTCCTCTTTGTCAGAATAGGCAATCGCATGAACAAAAAAATCAAGGCTGCCCCATTCAGATTTTAATTTTGAGAATAACGAATCCATTGATTCTTCACTAGTCACATCACATTCTAGCGCAAGGTTACTGCCAACAGACTGGGCAAGCGGCTCCACCCTTTTTTTCAGAGCATCCCCTTGGTAGCTAAATGCCAGCTCTGCGCCTTGGGCGGCAACTGCGGACGCAATGCCCCATGCAATAGAACGGTTATTGGCAACGCCCATTATCAGGCCTTTTTTACCTGCTAATATTCCCTGTGAGTTGTTCATTATATCTGCCTAAGCCTCACTTTAGTTTATAATTTTATATCTATAATCATCAGATAGTAACTAATAATAATACTATCTATGTACAGTAAACCTAAATAAGGCCGCAAGAACTGATATATTTAAATCACTCTTATTTATACTTATTGAAGCGAATAATTTACTGTTTTTGTGACCGTAATTTGACTTCCAGGAAGATACTTTGTTTGTGTGTTAATATCAATCATTTTGCCGTCAACATTAACGGTAAGCCGGTATCCAATAACTTCTTGAATAGTTTGCTGGTTTACGGTTTTTACATTTTCGCAGGAGCGTGTTCTATTATATCCTACTATTTCTTGGTTTTTCTTACCTACCTCATCTGCTGTCTTTTTACCAAGTATAGCGCCAGCAACGGTGCCCGCAGCACCTGCCCCTCCAGAGTCTGACATTTTATTTCCAATAGCAGATCCAATAATCCCGCCGATAATCATAGAACCGAGATCGTTATTCTGTTGTCCATTACTGCCATAGACAGGCACATCTTTATCTTCACATACGCGCTCTGTTAAAGGGGTTTGCCTGATTACTTCGCGGGTTCTCTCCATCACGCTTATAACCTCACCCAAAACAGTTTCAGAAGAAGTGGTAGCGCTAACCGGACCAGAGCTTAAGAACAGCAATGCAGCCGCAGAAAAATATATCGCTTTGATCATCTAGATTTCTCCATTGAGTTTACTTCTTATTTAAACATACTGTTATATATAATTATGAACCTATTTATGGCAATAGTATGGCAACGGGAATTTGCATCGTTGAAACAGGCAAACATCACTCTAGATATTAGATAGATATTGACCTGAGGTGAAACAGGTTTATTTGTCTAATTCTGTGAATACATTCAATGAGTAGAGAGCAAGTTATGAGCAAGATTCAAGAAGGCGTTCTTCATAATGATACCCTTGATAAAAATCCATTTGAATTGTTTGATGAATGGTATAAAGAAGCTGAGGCCAGCGAGCTTAATGACCCAGATGCTATGGCAATTGCGTCTGTAGACAAGAATGGCATGCCTTCTGTGCGTATTGTCTTGCTGAAACAATGGTCACAAGCTGGGTTTATCTTTTTCACAAATTATACAGGCCGAAAAGGCCAAGAACTCATAGCTACTAAAAAAGCAGCTGCCTGCTTGCATTGGAAATCTTTGCGCCGGCAGGTGAGAATTGTCGGTGATGTAGATAAAATAAGCCCTTCCATGAGTGATGCTTATTTTGCGACCAGAGCGCGGGGAAGTCAGATCGGTGCGTGGGCCTCTAATCAATCACAGCCGCTTAAGACAAGAGCCGAATTAAGCCGCACTGTTGATGAATATGAAAAAAAATTCGAAGGTGAAACGGTAGCTCGCCCAGAACATTGGGGCGGATTTATAATAAAGCCAGTTGAAATTGAATTCTGGGCAGATGGTGCCTACAGACTTCATGACAGGTTTCAGTTAAAACAAGATGCTGAAGGCAGTTGGAAGTCAGTAAGGCTTAATCCTTAAAAAACACTATACATTTATTGCCATTATTTAGTTTTGGTATTTATTTTTAGTCTCAATAATTTTTTGGCGACGTTGGAGGGCATGATATTCCCCCTAACCATTTATTTGCCTGATTTATGGTATTCAAGGTCGTATTGAAGCGATTTGCTATGCCCCGAAATTGTTTATTTTATAAAATAATAATAATGTTTAGTTAGAGCTCTGTTGGAGCTGGCATCTGGGGAGTTGCGGATATGAGAACACATGCACGTGTGGTTGTGATAGGGGGCGGTGTTGTCGGTGTCAGCACTTTATACCATCTTGCTAAAAAAGGGTGGAGCGATTGTATGCTTGTTGAGCGCAAAGAGCTTACCTCTGGGTCTACATGGCATGCCGCTGGCCTGCTTCCCTTATTTAATATGTCTTATTCTGTTGGTCAGCTTCATAAATATGCGCTTGAGTTATATCGCACATTAGAGGCTGAAACAGGCCTTAATCCTGGCCTCTCTCAGGTTTCTAATATCAGGCTTGCAGATAATCAGGACAGAATGGATGAGTATATGCAATATCGAGGTGTTGCAAGCACGATAGGCGTGGATGTTGAGGTGCTTACTCCAGAACAAGTTATCGAAATCTGGCCGCTCGCAGTTAAAGATGGGTTAATTGGCGCAATCCGCAATCCAGGTGATGGCTATGTACAGCCTGCAGACCTTACCCAGTCATTAGCCAAAGGGGCGCGTGATTTAGGTGCAGAGATAAATCGTAATACAACTGTTTTATCTATTACCAGAACCGTAGCAGGTGAATGGCGCGTAGAGACAGATAAAGGCGATATAATCGCAGAACATATTGTGTCTGCAACCGGAAATTTTGCACGGAAAACAGGGGCTATGGTTGGCCTTGACATCCCTGTTATTCCAGTTGAACATCAATATATTGTCACAGAACCACACCCTGCAATTCGCGAAAGGCACGCACAGGGATTGCCAGAAATGGGCGTGCTTCGTGAATCTGACGGCTCTTGGTATATGAGAGAAGAAAATGGCGGCTTAATTCTTGGCCCTTACGAAGTTGGAGCCCCTATCTGTTATCCAAACGGGCCTGATGATGACAGCGAATATGAATTATTTCAAGAAGAGCTCGAGCGGTTAATGCCGCATATCGAATCCGCTATTCGACGCGTTCCTGCCTTTGGTGAAGTAGGCGTTAAAAAAGTTTATAATGGCGCAATTGCCTATACCCCAGATGGAAACCCAATTGTGGGGCCTGCATGGGATGTGCCAAATTTCTGGCTTAGTGAGGGGCATAGTTTTGGCATTACCGCTGCTGGGGGTGCTGGGTTCCAAATTGCAGAATGGATTGTAGAGGGTGAGCCGACAATTGATATGAACGGGGTTGAGCCAAGGCGATTTGGGGATTATGCCACCAAAAGCTATCTTACTGTTAAAAACGAAGAAGCCTATGCACATGTCTTTGTAACCCATTTTCCAGATGAGGAGCGTCCAGCTGGCAGGCCGCTTCGCACGCCACCTTGTTATGATAGATTAAAAAATATGGGGGCTGTTTTTGGCCAGAGATTCGGATGGGAGCGTGCTAACTGGTTTGCACCAGAAGGGGTTGCGCGCGATGATGACTGGTCATTTAGAAGATCTAACTGGTTTGAGCATGTTGGAAATGAAGTTAAGCATGTAAATCAAAATGTTGGTGTGCTTGATATGTCCGCCTTTGGTAAATGCCGTATTTCTGGCTCTGGAGCAGAGGCCTTCCTTGAAAAAATGATAGCTAATAAACTACCCAAAAGTAGGGGAAGAATAATTCTGGCGCATTCCTTATCTGTCGGCGGTGGGGTGCATTCTGAATTTACTATCATGAAAGAAAAAGAAGATAGTTTTTATCTTGTATCAGCAGGCGCAGCGCAACGACTTGACCATGACTGGCTGAAAAAACAAATGCCAACAGATGGTAGTGTGCAATTCACAGACCTTACCAATAGCATGGGTGTATTAGTAGTCTCCGGGCCTCAATCACGAGCGTTATTGCAGCGTGTGACAACAACCGATATGTCAAATGAGGCGTTTAAATGGCTTACCGCAAAGAAGATTGATGTGGGATATGCGCCTACGATTGCTGCCAGAGTTAACTTTGTGGGTGAACTGGGATGGGAGTTGCATCATCCCATTGAATATCAAAATCATATTTTTGATGCTTTATTTGCGGCAGGCAAAGAATTCAATGTAAAACCATTTGGGATCAGGGCAATGGATATGATGCGTCTTGAAAAATCATATCGTATGGTAGGCACTGAAATGAGTATTGAATATTCGGCCCTTGAGTCAGGGCTTCATAGGTTTGTTAAACTTGATAAGCCTGATTTTCTGGGTCGTGAGGGGTTGGTTTTATCCAATGAGAAAAAGGCTAATAATCAATTTGTAACGCTTCATGTTCGGGATATAACGGATGCGGATGCAATAGGGGGCAACCCAATTTATAATGGTGAAAAGCTGGTTGGCCGTGCTACATCTGGCGGATATGGGTTCAGGGTTGGCTTTTCAATTGCCTTAGCTATGGTTAAGCCAGAACAGGCGGCTATTGGTACAATGTTAGAGATTGATATATTGGGTAAAAAATATGGTGCTGAGGTGATAGAAGAAAGCCCGTTTGACCCTGAAAATGCCAGACTAAGAGCTTAAAAAATAGGAAGAGCTTATGACACAGCAAGATAGTGACAAACCCTCAAGGCGCGGCGGCGGCAGAGCAGCTAGGCGGTTGGCTCGTGAGAGTAGTCAGCAAGAAACCCAAGCTTATATAACCCGCAATATTCCGCCGATTGATATTTTGCACGATGAGGCAGCTGAGTTAATAGAAGCAAATGCTGACATTGTCTTAAGCGAGATAGGTATTGAGTTTAGGGATGACCAAGAAGTCTTAACCTTACTAAAGGATGCTGGCTGTGATGTTGATGGAACCAGAGTAAGGTTTCCTGAAGGGCTGGCACGCAAACTTGCCTCAACGGCACCACGCCAATTCACCCAGCATGCACGAAACCCTGAAAGGTCTGTTGAAATTGGCGGCGATAATATTGTTTTCGCGCCTGTCTATGGGCCGCCTTTTGTCCGGGGTCTTGATGGGGAGAGACGATACGCTGAAATCGAAGATTTCATAAATATGGTTAAATTGGTTTATATGCTACCAGGGCTGCATCATTCTGGAGGCACCTTGTGTGAGCCGGTTGATTTGCCAGTCACAAAACGTCATCTGGAAATGGTTTATGCACATATTCGTTACTCTGACAAACCATTTATGGGTTCTGTTACTGCCCCATCTAGAGCAGAAGATACAGTGGCTATGGCGCGCTTGTTATTTGGGGAATCATTTGTTGAGAATAATTGCGTTTTAGTATCTCTTATTAATGCAAACTCGCCTATGACTTGGGATGATACCATGCTTGGGGCCTTGAAGGTTTATGCACGTGCAGGACAGGCCTGCATCGTCTCGCCCTTTATATTGGCAGGGGCAATGTCGCCTGTTTCCGTGGCAGGAACGCTTACTCAGATTCTAGCAGAAGCAATGTCGGGAATTGCATTAACACAAATATTAAATAAAGGCGTCCCAGTTATATTTGGAAGCTTTGCTAGCTCTATTTCAATGCAGACAGGTGCGCCCACATTCGGCACACCAGAGCCAGCAAAAGTGTTGTATGGATGTGCAAAGCTCGCGCGCCGGCTTGGAGTGCCATTTAGATCTGGTGGCTCTCTTACGGCTGCAAAATCAGCAGATGCACAAGCAGCATACGAGTCAGCACATACTATTCTTCCAACAGTGATGGGAGGTGTAAATTTTGCACTTCACTCAGCTGGATGGCTTGAAGGTGGGCTGGTATCAGATTTTGCTAAGCTTGTCCTTGATGCAGATCAGCTAACTATGATGAATAGCCTAGTATCCGGAATTGATATTTCTGAAAACGGATTGGCATTAGATGCCCTAAAGCAAGTAGGACCTGGTCAGCATTTTCTTGGTTCAGATCACACGCAAGCAAATTTTGAAACAGCGTTCTGGCGTTCATCAATGGCAGATTATACCACGTATGAGCAATGGTCTTCAGAAGGCGCACAAGATGCAGAATTAAGAGCACGGACTAAAGCACGACAAATGCTTGAGACCTATAACGCGCCAGATATTGATTTGAGTATTGACGAGGCGCTTAGAGCATTTATTGAGCAGCGTAAAGAAGCACTTCCTGATTCTGATTATTAACAGCGCTTATTAAATACCAGCACTTGCAGAAATGCCAAATTCAAATCCAGCATCAAGGCACCAATCTAAAACATATTCAGCAAAGCTGGTTCGGCAGATGCAGATAAACGCATCCTCCTCCAGACATATCAATATAACATTGGCTAGTGCAAGATCGCATTGTGCAGACTGGTTTTTGCTAAAGCTGTCTGGATGCAGATCAATCGCACATCCTTTTGCTAACAGATCGCGCACTTTTTTTCCAGAAAGTGATAGCGCGCAAAGCGCATCAGATACGTTTGTTACAGCAATTTGTTTGACGATATCACTTGAGTTTAAGGTTTTCTCTAATTGAATTTCACTTCCCTGCTCTGCAAGAATTAAATATTCGTCTGGCCCTAAGCATAATGCAATACGCCCAGCCTTGCTGTCTGACTGGTTTGGCTGCAAAGACAGATTACATTGCGTAAGCTTGCTCACCATATCTCTGGTTTTTGAAGTACAACGTATATTCAACTTTCCCAAATGGCGTATTTCAGATAATTCAATTTGAGGTGTTTTTAAAGATTCTGGTTTTTTAATAATTGGTAATATTCTGTTGCTAAAAGCAGAATTACCAATAACCATGTGAGGGGATGTATCAGCCACGTAGCCTATCTCCTTGTTTGTCGAAAAAAACAGGGTCAACAATCTTTGCCTTTATTGGTTTCTGACCGTCTAACATTGGAATATAGACATTCTGTCCTTTTCGGTTTAAGCCACCTTTCAGCAGAGCCATTGCAATCGAACGCTTCAGATTAGGTGAATAGTAGGATGAAGACACATGTCCTAGCATCGCCATCGGTATTTCCTGATCTGGGTCTAAAACAGCATGCGCCCCTTCTGGGATAACTTTATTTGGATCTTCCGTGAGCAACCCCACAAGCTGTTTTCTGTGAGGCTCATCCATAGAGGTGCGCTCTAATGCGCGTTTGCCAATAAAATCAGGTTTTTTCTTAGAAACAATCCAATGCATATCCAAATCATAGGGGGTTACTGTGCCATCTGTTTCTTGGCCAACAATTATAAACCCTTTTTCCGCTCGCAGAACATGCATAGCCTCAGTTCCGTAGGCAGTAAGGTTAAATTCCTTTCCAACGCGCATTAGATGAGACCATAAAGCAAGCCCATATCGTGCCGGAACATTGATTTCAAATGCCATCTCTCCGGTAAAGGATATTCTGAAAATACGTGCCGGGATTCCAGCGATAAAGGTTTCTTTCATTGTCATAAATGGAAAATCATCTGCACTATTCTTATCTTCACTCATACAAGCCTTAAGAATAGTTTTTGCATTAGGCCCAGATAGAGAAGCAACAGACCATTGCTCTGTTACAGAAGTTAAATACACATTTAGATCTTGCCATTCTGTTTGAAGAAGTTCTTCAAGCCATGCCAGCACCCCAGCAGCACCTCCGCTGGTTGTTGTCATATAGAAATGATCTTCTGCAAGGCGCGTAGTAACCCCGTCATCAAATACCATACCATCTTCTTTGAGCATTAGACCATATCGTGATTTACCTATCGGCAAAGTAGCAAAGTTGTTGGTATAAACGCGGTTAAGAAACTCTGCAGAATCAGGGCCCTTGACGTCTATTTTACCAAGTGTGGATGCGTCAAGCAAACCTGCATAATGTCTGGTTGCATGCACTTCACGATTAATTGTTTGCTGGAAGTCCTCTCCCTCTCGCGGATAATACCACGCACGCATCCACTGCCCAACATGCTCAAATGTTGCCCCGTTAGCGTGATGCCAGCTATGCATTCTAGTTGTTCTAATCGGATCGAATAAACTGCCGATATTTCGGCCTGCGATAGCGCCAAGACTTGTTGGTGTATAAGGCGGGCGAAAGGTTGTTGTTCCTGTCTGTGCTATTGATTTATTCAACGTATTTGCCAGAATCCCAATGGCATTGATGTTTGAGGTTTTACCCTGATCTGTTGCCATGCCAGTAGTAGTATATCGTTTTACATGTTCAACCGAATGATACCCCTCTCTTACTGCGAGTTTAATGTCTGCAGCGGTTGCATCATTTTGAAAATCAACAAAGGCAGTTTTGTTTGAAATATAAGGCTGGCCTGATTGCACCAACCAGACAGGAAGAGGAGCCCAGTTTTGCTTGTTTTCATCTGTTTCAGGTATTGCAACTGGTTCTTGTACTATAATCCGCCTATTTTCTTTTGCGAGTTTCGTTACAAGCGAGCTGGTTATTCTGGTTGCTTGGGCTAATGCTCTGCCAAGTTGAAAAGTGCCATTAGCAGAGCCGATTGAAACCCAGTCATCAGACTTGTTTTCAGGGCGGTAACAGGATGTTCGCTCGTCCCAAACAAGTCTTCCCTTGCGCTGAGAGTGAAGATGAACAACAGGGTTGAGACCACCAGACATAGCTAAAAAATTACAATCCATATGAATAGCATCTGAGGTTGGGCTCCCATTTTCAGTATCATATTCGGCAATATCAACAGAGGCGATATGACGTGTTCCGTGCGCTGCTATTACGGCATGACCTGTTCGAACATCGATGCCTAATTTACGCATGGTTGTGATGATTTGTGATTTTGGATTATCTCTTAAATCAACAATACACCTTACAAACCCGCCTGCTTGATGTATCGCAAGCGCAGTATAGTAGGCATCATCATTATTGGTAAAAATAATGGCCCGTGTGCCAGCAAGTACATCATATCGAAAGATATAGCTTCGAGCCGCAGAAGAAAGCATAACCCCAGGCAGGTCATTTCCAGAGAATATAAGAGGGCGCTCGATAGCACCTGTTGCTAAAATGACTTTTGCGGCACGCAGTTTCCATAGGCGCTGTTTTGGCAGATGCGCTTCTTTGATGCTTAAATGCTCTGTTACCCGCTCTGCCATGAGGATAAAATTATCATCCATGCTAGCGGCAATAGTTGTCCGCACAAGACAGGTGACATTTGGCATTGAATGCAGTTTTTTTATAACAGTGCTAGCCCAATCCATTGCTGGTTTCTGGTCAATGTTAAAATTATTATCTGTAAGAAGCCAGCCTCCTAATTCAGATTGCTCATCTGCAATAATAACTCTAGCGCCAGCATTTGCTGCAACCAAGGCGGCCTGCAATCCAGATGCACCGCCGCCAGCTACTAATAGATCGCAATGGGCATATTTATGCTCATACCTATCAGGGTCATGATGGTTTTTGGAAACCTTGCCAAGACCCGCAGCTTGGCGAATGAACCTCTCATAAAACATCCAGAGCGACGCTGGCCACATAAAGGTTTTATAGTAAAAGCCAGCGGGGAAAAATCGTGCAAACATGCTATTAATGGATAAGAAGTCAATGTTAAGGCTTGGAAATCGATTTTGTGATTCAGCGACAAGACCATCATATATTTCTAGTTGAGTTGCTCTTAAATTTGGCTCAGCATTGGAGGGGTGTCGCACCCGAATAAGCGCATTTGGCTCTTCGCTGCCACATCCAAGAATGCCGCGCGGGCGATGATATTTAAAGGATCTGCCAACCAGATGCACGCCATGCGCAAGTAATGCAGATGCAAGAGTATCCCCCTCAAAGCCAGTATATTGTTTGCCATCAAAAGTGAATTGAACCGGTTTTTGTCTATTAATAGCGGTGCTATTCGCACGCAATCTGTGACTTTGCTTAGGGCTCATTTTACGGTCCTTTTGGCAGGTTTGCTTGCTGCCTCAGCTTTGCTTTTACGTCGCCAATTAGCCTGATATGCTTTTTTCCCTTTGGCTGTTTTTGGCATTTGTCCCATTGGGTAAATTTCTATTATTTCATGACTAATCGTATCTCTTGCAAGATTAAACCAACGCCGGCATCCACTTGTGTGACACCAGCGCTCCAGAAAAACACCTTTTGGGTTATCTCGCATAAATAGATATTCGCTAAACGCTGTATCGGTTAGTTTGTTATCTGCAATCGGGCGCGCAATATGCGCCTCGCCGCCACAGCTAAATTCAGTTTCATCTCTGTTGCCACAGACAGGACAATTAATTTTTAACATTTAATGTCTCCCCTGCTTTTGACATTTAAGTGATAGCAAGTAAAACAAACAAAACCTAATGTGCAACACCGGCCGCTCCATGCTCGTCAATTAGATATCCAGTCTCAAATCGTTTCAGGCTATAAGGCAATGCAATAGAATTTGGTCTGTCATGAGCTATTAGATCTGCAAAAACATGACCCGATCCTGGGGTGGATTTAAAACCGCCAGTACCCCAGCCGCAATTAAAATAAAGCCCCTTTATATCTGTTTTTGATATAATAGGGGAGGCATCAGGACAGGTATCTACAATACCGCCCCACTGACGTAACATGCGCAAGCGCGATAAAAACGGGAATAAATCTACCGCTGCTGCTACCATATGTTCAGGTACAGGCCAGGATCCTGTCTGCGCATAGGAGTTATATTTATCAACACCTGCCCCTAATACCATCTCCCCTTTATCAGATTGGCTAATATACATATGAACTGCATTTGACATAATTACGGTGTCTAATATGGGTTTTATGGGCTCAGATACGAGTGCCTGTAATGGTCGGCTAGCAATGGGAAGTCTAATATTTGCCATATCTGCAAGAACACTTGAATGCCCCGCAACTACGCAGCCAACTTTGGGCGTTTTGATGAAGCCTTTGCTTGTTTCAATACCGGTTATTTGGCCCCCGTTACGGCGCAGACCAGTAACCTCGCAATTTTGAATTATATCAACACCTAAATCATCAGCTGCCCTTGCATATCCCCATGCAACCGCATCATGGCGGGCTGTTCCCCCACGCTTCTGAAGAAATCCCCCCATCACTGGATAGCGGATATCTGGACTGATATTTATTGTTGGCACGCGTTTTTTAATTTCTGCAGGGGTTAGTATATCTGAATCAATACCATTTAAGCGGATTGCATGAACCCTGCGCGACATGCCTTTTAGCTCATGTTCAGAGTGGGTAATTGTAAGCACCCCTCTTTGGCTAAACATCACGTTGAAATTTAAATCCTGCGAAAGCCCCTCCCATAATTTTAGGGCATGCTCATAAATGCCAGCTGACTCGTCCCACATATAGTTAGAGCGAATTATCGTGGTGTTTCTGCCAGTATTGCCGCCGCCTAGCCATCCCTTTTCAATCACAGCAATGTTAGTCATTCCATGTATACTTGCCAGATAATATGCGCTCGCAAGCCCGTGTCCGCCGCCACCAATTATCACAGCATCATAAGCAGGCTTTGGGTCTGCGTGGCGCCAAGCCTGTTGCCAGTTTTGATGATAGCTAGCAGCATTTCTGGCAAGCGAAAAGATAGAGTAGCGCTTTGATTTTTGTGTAAGCGCTCTGCTTCCTCTATCCAAATCTGTATTAGCCATTGAGTAGATACTCCTTATTTAAATACCAATCCTGACAGTACATTAACCTTTATGCATTCTACTATTCAGGGCCCTATCATAACTGTAGAAATGATTTTTAAGAAATTCATGTGTTACCTTTAGTTGGTGTGCCGACAGGTAAAAAAAATATATCTTGATACCGTCCTCACATAATCTCAATTCGACACAATATTAAAATTAAGTGTTGAAATTAAGTCTTTTATTGTCTGATACTTGACCGTGGAAAAATTCCTTCCAACTCGTATCAATAAGATGTAAAAATTAATAGGCCTATAGTGGGTTAGCGTTAAGGATAAGATATGAAACAAGGTCTATTAGTGTTGTGTTTTTTAGTAGTTGGACTTGTTACTGTTTTTGCAGGCTTGTATATTTGGCAGATGCTTGGCCCTATTAGCTTATCTATCCATGGCTGGCTTGCGATAATTGCGGGTGTAGTAGGCTCTTTTCTGCTTGGCGGCGGATTAATGGCGCTTAGTTTTTATTCAGCAAAGTCAGGTCATGATGACAAGGTTGCTGAATATGACCCATTTCAATCTTCAAAGTAATTTTTAATACGTTTATTAGATTGACTCAGTTTGCCGAATCATTCAAAACTTTAAAAAAGAACAAAACATGAACAAACTACAAGCAAAATAGAGTTTTAAATGAATAAACAGCAAAGGTTTGAAACATTAAAAAATGAGATATGGCAGAATTATTTTTCTGCAAGTAAAGCTCAAAAAGCGATTAGCTTAGATGTATCTGAGATTGATGATTGTCTGGATGGTGGATTAACTATTGGCAGGGTTCATCTTATTACAGGTTCTGGTTATTCAGGGGCTGTTCGCGGATTTACACTGGCAATTCTACGCAAAGTTATGCATGAAAAACCATCTGGCTACATTGTCTGGTGTACTAATCTGAATAGTTCTGATGGCATATTATATGGTGCTGGATTAGCGGCAATAGGAATTGACCCTGCACGCCTTATTCTGGTTGATGAGTCACATCCATTGCGCGGTGTGGCCGCAATGGAGGAGGCATTAAACGCCGCTAGACAAAATGGCGAAGCAGCAATCAAGATAGCTGCTGTAATAGGAGACTATGCACAATTAGCTAATAGCCCAGATCTTTGGCACAAAACAGCTAGGCGTCTGCAACTTGCAGCAGAGCAGGGTAATGTCCTAGCGCTTATGACAGGCATAACAGCACGCATAATTCCAGCCGCTGGTTTTGAGAGTTATTGGCAGGTATCAACAGCTGTTAGGCAAATATCTTCAGAACAAATAGTATCAGATAATCGCTTTTATGATAGTGCGTCATGGCATGTTAAATTATCTCGCACCCGTTCTGGGCGCCAGTGGACAGGTAATCTTAGTTGGCAATTTTCAACAGGCACACTATCTCACAAGCCAGCTGTTAATGTCCAAACCGGCTATCGGGTGCCAACACGCCAATTCGTATCACATGTTTCATGATATCAGCTGAACGGTACCTGTTATATTATGTCATCGTCTAATAGTGAATTCATCTATATATGGTTTTATGATTTGCCAGTCAGGCTGGCCTGTCATCAACAAGGCTGGCAGTTAGATGCAACGGTTGCTATTTACCATATTGTTAACACACGGCACATCATTTGCTATGCTTCACATACCGCAAAACAAGCTGGCATTTTGATAGATATGTCTGTTGCAGATGCACAAGCCATTCTGCCAACATGTCACTTTCGCTGCTATGATGATATAGCTGTAAAAAACTGGTTATCCAGAGTTGGTCAATGGGCATGGCGCTATACCCCGCTCACCGGCATTGATTCAGAATCCCTTGGAATTTGGATGAATGTAACAGGTGCAACCCATCTAGTAGGCGGGATTGCTGCCATGTGTGATGCCTTACAAATAGAATTTAATCAAATAAGCGTATCTGCCCAGATAGCAGCAGCGCCAACTTATGGAGCTGCTTGGGCTTTTGCACATTTTTCAGAATTTATTGCAAGACCAAGCTTGCAACAAAACAGACCTGTTATTATGTGTGACGAGCGTGCTATTCTACGCCAAAAATTACAGCCTTTACCAGTGGCGGCTTTACGTATTTCAGCAGATATTGAAGCAGGTCTAAGGCAGGCAGGTCTAGAGCAGATATATCAGCTATCACCTATTTCTGCTATTAGCCTGACAACTCGGTTTGGTTCTGAGTTAGTACAGCGTCTGGGACAAATTATTGGTGATGTAAGCGAATTACAAAAGCCGCTTATAGTACCCACACCTTTGATGGCTAGTAAAAATTATCTAACACCGTTACTTGGCGTTGAGGCTATTCAGAAAATGATAGCAGATTTAGTGCATCTTATCTGTATCCAGCTTGCGCAACGTCATTTGGTAACCCGGTATCTTGTTATTGCTGTACAACGGGTAGATTCGACTATCATAAGGCGTACCATCTCGCTATCGCGTCCCAGCCGTTCAGAAGCATTACTACATCGTCTTACAGCACATATAGCAGCAGAAATTGATGTTGAATTTGGGATTGAACATAGCTGGATTGAAGCTAAAAAACTAAGTGCTGGATTACCAGTTAATCAGGCATTTGATTCTAGCTTATACAAGGATGATAGCAAAGATACGTTAATTGATTATCTGACAGCGCGCCTTGGTCACAATAAGGTGCGTCAATTACAGCCCATAGATAGCTGGCAGCCAGAATCTGCACAAAGGGTACAGCCTGCACAACAAACAATTAGACAGCTACACACGCACGCATCTAACAGACTGCCATATTGGCAATCACAAGATCACTCAGAGATATCAGATAATATTAATTTGATATCCTTTTCTGCTAGGCCGCTTAGTTTACTAACACCAGCTGTGCCAGTGGATGTAATTGCCTTGCTGCCAGATCATCCGCCGTCAATGATACGATGGCGTAAACAAAATTGGCAGATATATCAAGCAACAGGACCAGAACGTATTGGCCCATCTTGGTGGCTGCAAAGCACGCAGACCAATAAATATACAAATAATGGTAACTATTCAAATAACAGTAAATATTCAGATAAAACCAGAGATTATTACTGGCTGGAAACACAGTCAGGAGAGCGCTTGTGGGTCTATCGTGAAGGACTTACCGAAAGAGGGGAGAGCGTGGAATGGTTTTTACATGGGTTTTTTGCTTAGGCGGTATCGTCTCTCAAGATAGCGCGTAAGATGTATAAACAAGATAAGGTGAAGGGGGATTATGCAGCACTTGGATGTATGAGTAATTTTAGTTTTCTGCGTGGCGCAAGTCATCCCCATGAGCTGATTGAAACAGCTGCAGCAGAAGGTTGGTCATCTTGTGGTATTGCAGATTATCATACGATTTCTGGATTGGTTCGCGCCCATCAATCTGCAATAGAACAATCTGTTAAGCTGTTATGCGGAGCACGGCTTATTATTGATTGTTCTGAGCAGATAGAACAATCAGAACAACCTATAGAAAAAGATAGAATAGAAGTCATAATTTATGCAGCAAACCGTGCGGGTTATGAATCACTATGTCAGCTTCTCAGTCGTGTAAATATGGCTTTAGCCCATATACCAGCTATAAAAAGAGCTGCAAATTTATATATCCATGTAAGTGAATTAGCACGTCTTGGCCAAGATGTTTTTGTTATTATTGAGGCTCCAGAATTAATTAAAAATTATGTGGCTGGACAGTGCCAGCAAATTCAAAAATTCGTAACAGCCCCTTTATTATTAGGCTCTGCTATTTACCGTGATGGTAATGATAAAAAGCGTCTGAAGTATGTATCTGGTCTGGCAGCTCGTCTAGGGCTTGGCTTTGTTGCGTTAGCAGCTCCGCTATATCACCATCCCTCACGTCGTCCATTAGCAGACGTCTTATATTGTATTCGCACTAAACAAACGCTTGCAACAGCAGGCAGGGGCTTGTCTCGTAATGCAGAGCGGCATCTGATGAAAACCTCAGAATATACGAGATTATGGTCAGAATATCCAGAAGCAATTATAGCCGCAAGTCAGCTTGCACAGGCATGTACTTTTTCACTGTCGCAATTATCATATGAGTATCCAGAAGAAATTGTGCCAAATGGACGTTCTGTTATGGATGAGTTGATTTATCAGACTTGGCAAGGGGCAGAAAGACGATATCCAGATGGTATCCCAGATGAGGTAGATGGCTATCTGAAAAAAGAATTGGCTTTGATCGCCAAGTTAAATTATGCCCCTTATTTTCTAACAGTATTTGATATTGTAAGATTTGCCCGTAGCCGGAATATTCTGTGTCAGGGGCGAGGATCTGCAGCCAATTCTGCTGTGTGCTATTGCCTTGATATTACAGCAGTTGATCCTGCTAGATCTAGCCCATTATTTGAGAGGTTTGTTAGTGAAGCACGCGCAGAGCCTCCTGATATTGATGTTGATTTTGAACATGAGAGACGCGAAGAAATCATCCAGTATATTTACCATAAATATGGGCGTCATAGAGCAGGTCTTGCGGCTAGTATTGTAACCTATCGTAAACGAAGTGCCTTAATTGAAATTGCCAAGGCATTTGGCCTGAGCCGAGATATACAACAAGCCTTGTCAGCCCAAGTATGGGGAATAAAATCAACTTCCCCTGATTCAGAATTATTACATGCCGCTGGTTTAGATCCAGAAGATACAAAGCTACAATTAATATTAAAACTTGTTCGCCAGCTACAGGGCTTTCCAAGGCATTTATCACAGCATGTTGGTGGGTTTGTTATTGCCAGAGATAGATTGGATTCGTTATGTGCTATTAGACCTGCAAGTATGGATGGGCGTACCATCATTGAGTGGGATAAGGATGATTTAGAGGCACTTGGCCTTTTGAAAATAGATATTTTGGCGCTTGGTATGTTGAGCTGCCTTGGGCGCGCATTTGATTTGCTCAAGCGGCATTATCATCTGGCGGTTACGTTATCTTCCATTCCAGCAGAAGATATAGATACCTATAATATGTTATGTAAGGCTCAGTCTGTTGGTGTGTTTCAAGTAGAATCACGTGCTCAGATGTCTATGCTGCCTCGTTTACAGCCAAGATGTTTTCATGATCTTGTGGTTCAGGTAGCTATTGTACGCCCCGGACCAATTCAAGGCGATATGGTGCATCCTTATTTACGTCGCAGGGCAGGCCATGAAAAAATAATCTATCCTTCAGATGAATTAAAGCAGGTATTACAGCGCACGCTTGGGGTGCCGTTATTTCAAGAACAGGCAATGCAGATAGCCATTGTTGCTGCCGGGTTTAGTGGCTCAGAGGCAGATCAGTTACGCCGGGCAATGGCAACCTTTCGCAAAAATGACTTAATTCATAAATTTCGAGAGCGCATGGTGAAGGGGATGGTTGAACGCGGCTACCTAGAAGATTTTGCCATTAGATGTTTTCGTCAGATTGAAGGTTTTGGCACATATGGATTTCCAGAATCGCATGCGTCAAGTTTTGCGTTACTGGTTTATGCTTCTGCTTGGATAAAATGTCATTATCCAGATGTTTTTATCTGTGCGTTATTAAACGCTCAGCCAATGGGTTTTTATGGCCCAGCTCAATTAGTTGCAGAAGCCAAGCGTAGCGGTGTTGAGGTAAGACCAGTTGATATTAATAACTCACAATGGGACTGCAGCCTAGAGTCAACAGACCATGCGCGTCATGCGTTGCGTCTTGGAATGCGTCAGGTAAAAGGATTAAAACGATATGAGGCTGAAAGGCTAGCAGCAAGTCGTCATACAGCTTATCACGATATTAACGACCTTATGCGTAGCTCAGACATCTCTATATCTGGATTAGAATCGCTTGCCAGAGCGGACGCCTTTAATTCGATTGGCCTTACAAGTCGTCAGTCATTATGGGAGATAAAAAAGCTCGCTCGTCAGCAAAGCTCGGGGCTACCCTTATTCTCATATGCAGAACAACGCCATAAAACCATTATGCCAACAGAGCCAGCAACGCCTCTGCCAACAGCCAGTGTAGGTGCTTTGGTAGCGCAGGATTATTTAGCAACCGGATTATCTCTTAAAGCGCATCCGGTAAGTCTGTTAGAGCCGTATTTTTCAGCAGATAGCTGGCAGCCCTGTTCTGTTGCCATAGATAGTATGGATGGCAGGAAGCGTCAGGTAATTGGCCTTGTAACAGGCAGGCAAAGGCCAGGTACCGCAAAAGGAACTGTTTTTATAACATTGGAAGATGCGCATTATTCCCTGAATATTATAATCTGGCCAGCGATTGTGGATGCGTATCGTGCCGCCTTACTTGGTGCGCATTTATTAGGGGTATCTGGCAGAATTCAAAAACAGGGTAGAATTATACATCTTATCGCAGATAAGCTGGTTAATTGTGATGTTTATTTGCAGCATCTAAAAACCTCGGAGCTAAAAATACCAGCATTAAAAAGCAGAGACTTTCATTAATATAGATGAATATGCTGATATCGTGAGTGTGACGCTGATAGAAATGGTATTTATGATGCGCTGGCGCTCGAAATTATCTCCGGCAATGCAAAACAGGCATTTCCAGACTGGTATAACTCGACACAAGCAGCACGGGCGCTTGGCTCATCAAGCCCTTCAAACCTAACCCGCCATAAGGGTAATTCGCCTCGCATTACAAGGCTTACCTCTGCTGGTATCATTGCCAAAACAGAGGCAGCAGAACGTCTGGCTTTGATTGCTGCTTTATGGGCACTGATTTTTCTAGAAAAACTGCCTATTTGAATAGACCAAGCATCGCTGGTTGATGCTATCTGGTTTTCTTCAGAATTGGCGGGCATAGAGCGAATAATAATCTGTGGCTTAGAGATTGGCGGGACAACAGAGGCAAGTCTACTACTAGAGGCTGTAAGCTCTTTGTTTTCTGGCCTTGGAAGCGGCGTTGCAATCGGAATCGAAGCAACCCTAACAGGTTTTACCACCTTGAACTGGTTGGTGAGTAACTTAATCATATGTAGGTCACGGCTTTTACTCGTTTTGCCACCAAATACAACACCTATAAGACGCACACCATTTCGCTCAGCAGAAGCAACAAGATTAAAGCCAGCGGCCCCTATATAACCGGTTTTAATGCCGTCCGTACCTTCAAAAGCAGTCAATAATCGGTTGTGATTTCGATAAGTTTGGCCTCTAAATTTAAATGATTTATTGCTAAAATAATGATAATATTCAGGAAAGTCTGTTCGAATTGCCATGCCAAGTTTTGCCATATCTCTGGCTGTACTTACCTGAGCCCTATTGGGAAGGCCAGACGCATTTTTAAAAATGGTGCGTGACATTCCAAGCGCCTTTGCTTTGCGGGTCATTCGCTTGGCAAATTCACGTTCTGATACTGAAATTTTTTCGGATATAGCCGTTGCAACGTCATTTGCAGATTTCGTCACTAATGCAAGTATAGCATCTTCAACAGATATCGTCTCACCTGGTTTTAGATACAGTTTAGAGGGGCTTCTACTGGCTGAAAGCGATGATATAGGTATCTGTGAGTTTAACGTTAAGTTTTTACTCTGTAATTCTTCGAATACTATATATAACGTCATGATTTTTGCTAATGATGCAGGATATAGCTGCTTATCTGCATTTCTGGCATATAAGACACGCTTTGATACTTCTTCCATAACAAAAGATGCATATTTTGTATTAGCCTGCGCCTCAGATGATCCCAATATATTAAACGTTGATAACATCCCGCCAGAAAGCCAAAAAGCTATCATAAAGCTGATAAAAAGTTTTTTTAAGCTGGGGATAATATTCTGTATTATTTTGGTAAAGGCACCAAATAATTTGTTTTTGATGATGCCGATCATTATTATCCTGAGATTATCATACATTTTATTAATAGACTCAGCAGGTTGCGAAGAATTATAATGATATCACTAATGAATCACAATAAAGATTAGAAATCAATATTTCTATCTTGTAAGTTGAAGATGCACTAATTAATAAAAAAATACCATCAACCCCTTTTCTTAATTATAAAAGATGCCAATATCTAGTGTTAGGTCATGGAGATGTCGAAACGATGAGCGCAGATAATAATAAGCCAGATGATGTTGATGGTGGCTTGGCGCTGGACAAGCGCACAAAAACTAAAAAGCCATCATTATATCGCGTAGTAATGTTGAATGATGATTACACTCCTATGGAGTTTGTCGTTTTAATATTACAACGCTTTTTTGGCCATAATTCACAGGTAGCCCAGAAAATCATGTTACATGTGCATCAAAAAGGAGTTGGTGTTTGCGGTGTGTTTACCTATGAGGTTGCTGAGGCGAAAATAAATCAAGTAATGACATTTGCAAGACAAAACGAACATCCGCTGCAATTGCAGATGGAAAAGGAGTAAGATAGTGCTATCCCAAGAATTAGAAGAAACCCTGCGTCGTTCCCTGTCTATTGCAGGAGAGCGGCATCATGAATTTGCTACTCTGGAACATCTTCTACTTGCGATGCTCGAAGATAAGGATGCGCTTGCAGTAATGAATGGCTGCAATTTAGATGTCTCTAGATTAAGAGAGATGCTAGTATCCTATATTGATGACGAAATGGATGAGCTGGTCGCGCAAGCAGATGAGATAGAGGTACAACCAACGGCTTCTTTTAGCCGTGTGGTGCAACGTGCTATTATTCATACTCAATCTTCGGGTCGTGGTTCTGCTACAGGTGCTAACGTTTTGATAGCTATGTATTCAGAGCGGGAGTCACATGCGGTGTGGTTTTTAACCTCACTTGAGATGTCACGCCTTGATGCAATCAGCTTTATAAGCCATGGCAATGGCGCATCTGTTGAAGGAAGTGACACGGACGAAGATGACGCAGATACAAGCGATAGCCAGACAGGAAAAGATGCATTATCGCAATATGCGGTTGACCTTATTGCTAAAGCAGTTGAAGGCAAGATAGATCCGTTAATCGGCAGAAGTGCAGAGGTAGATAGAACCATTCAAATATTATGCAGAAGAACCAAAAATAACCCGTTATATGTTGGTGATCCAGGTGTTGGAAAAACCGCTATTGCAGAGGGGCTTGCACAGCGTATTGTTGATGGGTCAGTTCCAGAAGTTCTTAAATCTGCTGTTATATATTCACTTGATATGGGCTCATTGCTTGCTGGCACCAGATATCGGGGAGATTTTGAAGAACGCCTAAAAGCGGTCATGAAGCAAATAGAGCTCGATAGTCAGGCTATTCTGTTTATTGATGAAATTCATACTATTATCGGAGCAGGGGCTACCTCTGGCGGGGCGATGGATGCGTCTAACCTGCTGAAGCCTGCCTTGCAGAAAGGGTCGCTGCGTTGCATTGGCTCAACCACCTATAAAGAATATCGAAGTTATTTTGAAAAAGATCGCGCATTGGCACGACGATTCCAGAAAATTGATGTTAATGAGCCATCTGTGCCTGATACAATAAAAATTCTAGCAGGTCTGAAGTCGCGTTATGAAGCGCATCACGGGGTGAAATACACCCAAGCAGCCATCAAGACAGCAGTTGATTTATCAGCTCGCTATATTCATGATCGTAAACTTCCCGATAAAGCCATTGATGTTATAGATGAAGCAGCAGCGTCACAAAATCTATTGCCGCCTTCAAAAAGACGACAGCAAATCGGCCAAAAGGAAATAGAAACAACCATTGCTTCGATGGCCAGGATACCATCTAAGCATGTGAGCAGAGACGATAAGGCTGTGTTAGCCTCGCTAGAGACAGATTTAAAGCGGATGGTTTATGGACAAGATACTGCGATTACAGCGCTGGCATCTGCTATTAAACTCTCTCGCGCTGGTTTGCGTGAAGCTGGCAAACCAATTGGTAATTATTTGTTCTCTGGTCCAACAGGTGTTGGCAAAACAGAGGTTGCAAAACAATTATCAGAAACCCTAGGGGTTAAGCTAATTCGCTTTGATATGTCCGAATATATGGAGAGACATACCGTATCAAGATTAATAGGCGCACCTCCTGGTTATGTTGGTTTTGATCAAGGCGGATTATTAACAGATGCAATTGATCAAACCCCGCATGCTGTCTTGTTATTAGATGAGATCGAAAAAGCACATCCTGATTTGTTTAATTTATTATTGCAGGTCATGGATCATGGCACCTTGACAGACTCAAATGGCAAGAAGGTAGATTTCCGAAATGTTATTTTAATTATGACAACCAATGCAGGTGCATCTGAGTTATCAAAGCAGGCTATTGGATTTGGCAGAGGAAACAGAACAGATGCCGATTCAGAGGCCATAGAGAAAACATTTTCGCCTGAATTCAGAAACCGTCTGGATGCCGTTATAGCTTTCTCCGCGCTAAATAATGATACGATACGGCTTGTTGTAGATAAGTTCGTATTCCAGCTTGAAGCTCAGCTAGCGGAAAGACAGGTTGAAATTCAGCTTGACGAGCAAGCGCGTGAATGGCTGGCAGAACGCGGATATGATAGCTCTTTTGGTGCAAGACCGCTTGGCAGATTAATACAAGAGCATATTAAAAAACCGCTGGCAGATCATCTTCTGTTTGGAGATTTGGTTGCGGGCGGTGAAGTGATGGTAACGGTTAAAGACAAAAAGCTTGAGCTTAAAACAACGCCATCAAACAATACCAACTCGCCTAAAAAGAAAACTGAAAAAGTGTAATTAGTTTTAATAATATTTATTTGTAAGGAGAGGTTTTGGCAATTAACAAAGCCTCTTCTTGGTTTTGCAGCGCTTCTTGTCTGAGAAATCGCATAATCGCTTCTTCGAATTGTGGGTTAAGAATTTTATGGGCGGAATAGGTCTTTGAGGGAAGATATCCACGTGGAACTTTGTGAAGCCCTTGTGCGCCTGCTTCTACTCGTTTAAGGCCCATTTTTATGGCAAAATCAATTGCCTGATAATAACATGTCTCAAAATGTAAAAATGGCACGTCGCGTAATCCGCCCCAATTTCGGCCATATAGCGCATCTGGTCCTATAAAATTTAGGGCTCCAGCGATAGGCGTATCCCCATCATAAGCAAGGATAAGAAGAATCTTGTCAGCGATATTACCAGATAGGGACTCAAAAAACTTGCGTGTTAGATAAGCGCCGCCCCATTTCTTCTCAATCGTGGCAAGATAACATTGATAGAAAATATCCCAATGTATCGGTTTTATAGTATCACCAGTTAAATGCTCAAACCGAATTCCAGATTCTTGAATAGAGTCACGCTCTTTGCGAATATTTTTACGTTTTCTAGATGTTAAAAACTCTAAAAACTGATCAAAAGTCTCATAATTTTGATTATGCCAATGAAACTGCAAGCCCTCGCGGATCATCCAGCTATTATCTCGTGCGGCAGTCAAATCATCTATATCTATGAAATTAATATGTGCAGAGGAGAGATTGTTATTTTCAATGAGCGCCTGCATGCTGGCAAACAAGGCTTGCTTTGCCTGTATATCACCTTCTAGCGTCAGTAAACGGGGGCCTGGCACGGGGGTAAATGGAACTGCTGAAAGTGACTTTGGATAATATGCCTGGCCTGAACGCTCATATGCATTTGCCCAGCTATGATCAAAAATATACTCTCCATAGGAATGGTATTTTAGATAATGTGGCATAACCCCGCGCAGATTATGCTCTTCATCATACACGCATAGATGTACTATATCCCAGCCAGTATCTCCGCCAACACAATTGCTATCTTCAAGAGCTGCTAGAAAATCATGCATCACAAAAGGGTGGCCGGTAGCATTCAGACGGTTCCATTGCTCAGAAGGAATGTCATTTATAGATGTTAATGTCTTTAGTGAGAAAACGGAATTCTCTGGTATATTATCCATAAAACTATCTTAAATAAGGAGCCACATATTATTGCTGGTCAGCGGTTACTATCTTATCAGGATTTTAGCTGAAATATAGCATCTATTGCTACAACAGCCCCAAGCGGCAAAGCGCTAACACCTACTGCAAATCTAGTATGTTTGCCATTATCTGCGAACAAGGCCACCATTAATTCTGATGCCGCATCAATCACTTTTGGTTGTTCTGTAAATTCAGGTGCTGATGTTACAAAACCGCCAAGTTTTACAACACGCTTCACCTGTTTAAGGTTATCACTCACGGTAGATACTTGACGCAATATCGCAACAGCGCATTGCCGGGCCTGCTCTTGGGCGTCTTTAATACTCACCGAGCTTCCAACCTGTCCAGTTACCTCAATAGCACCCTTAATAAGCGGGAGTTGACCCGATATATAAACCATATCATGAATAACAAGTACCGGCACATAATTACCAGCTGGAACAGCTGGGCTGTCCAACTTGATGCCAAGTTCGTCTAATTTAGTTTGAATGTCAGACGCCATGTGAACTCTCCTTGGATGCTTATAGAAAAAACGTTTTAAGGCTATTTCATACTGTCTTATCCGAAGTAAGCTATTATATCTATGGTGAATTTTTTTAAGCGATATATCGGCACAAAGAGATATTCCAAACATTCTATTGTGTTAACGAGTTGAATGTTTGGTATATGTTAATTGCTACTAGCTACAACCGGTAGTCGAACCACAGGTATTACATTTAAGGCAGGTGCCGTTACGCACAAGTGTGAAGTTCTGGCATTCTGGGCAGGATTCACCCTCATAGCCTTGCATTCTGGCCTGCTTTACCATTTCGTGATTGCTTGTTTGCATTTGCTGTGGGTTTTGGATACGTGTTTCAGTTGCTAAATTTGCTTCTGGTGCCGGTGCCAGAAAGCTTGTTGCAACTGTTGGCTCCTGAGCAATAGCGGTAGCAGTTTGGTTTTTATTTGAATATACTGTTAACCCTTGTTTGCGGATAAATCCACGGCTAGTCACTCTGTCAACAAGCTCTGATTGTGCTTCGCCCCCGCCAATTGTATCAGCATCTAAATCATCTTTATTCACATGTCCTAAATCATGTCTATCCAGATAGGAAATAGCAAGTTCCCTGAAGGTATAATCAAGGATAGATGAAGACATTTTAATAGCGTCATTTCCAGTAACCATGCCTTGCGGCTCAAAGCGTGTGAATGTGAACGCTTCTACGAACTCTTCCAGTGGAACGCCATATTGAAGACCTATTGATACAGCAATAGCAAAATTATTCATTAATGAGCGGAATGCGGCGCCTTCTTTATGCATATCTATAAATATCTCACCCAGACGACCATCTTGATATTCACCTGTTCGCAAATAAACCTTGTGACCACCAACAGATGCTTTTTGAGTATAACCTTTGCGTCTTTGAGGAAGTTTTTCACGTTCTTGCATATGCATTACGCGTTCAACAATCTTCTCAACAATTTGTGGCGCTGATGTGATTTGTTCTTCTTCTAAATCCTCTTCATCTACCAGAGCTGATGATAGAGGCTGGCTGAGTTTTGAGCCATCACGATAAAGCGCGTTTGCTTTAAGCCCAAGACGCCAAGATTGCATATAGGCTTTTCCGCACTCCTCTACAGAAGCATTATTAGGCATATTAATGGTTTTTGAAATAGCACCAGATATAAATGGCTGTGCGGCGGCCATCATTGTGATATGGCTTTCAACAGATAAATACCGCTCGCCAATTCGACCACAGACGTTTGCACAATCAAAAATCGTTAAATGTTCCTTTTTTAAATGCGGGGCACCCTCTACCGTCATAGCGCCACAAATATGGATGTTTGCAGCATCTATTTCATCCTTAGTAAAGCCGAGAGATTCTAGCATATTAAATGAAAAGTCGTTTAATTGTGCATCACTGAACCCTAGAGTATCTTTGCAGAATTCTAGACCAAGCGCATAATGATTAAAGGCAAATTTTATATCAAATGCGTTTTCCAGACTGGCTTCTAACTTCTCAAGAACAGCTTCTGTAAACCCTTTATCTTTAAGCGCAGATATAGAGATAGCTTGACATTCTTTCAGGCTACCATGTCCTACTGCGTAACGGATGACATCTTCTATTTGATTTTCTGTATAGCCAAGGCGTGTAAGTGCTTCAGGTACAACCCGGTTGATAATCTTGAAATACCCGCCACCAGCAAGCTTTTTGAATTTCACAATAGCAAAATCAGGCTCGATACCGGTTGTATCACAATCCATTACAAGACCAATTGTTCCAGTTGGCGCGATAACCGTTGCTTGTGCATTACGATATCCATGCTTTTTGCCAAGACGAACAGCATCTTCCCATGCAGCCGCAGCCGCAGCTGTAAGGGTTTTATCAGGGCAATCCTGGATGGCAAGCGGTACCGGTAATACGCTTAACTCGCTATATCCATCAGCCTTGCCAAGAGCGGCGTTCTTGTGATTTTCCATCACGCGCATCATAGATTTTGCGTTTGCTTTATATTTTGGAAATGCGCCTAGCTCACTTGCTATCTCTGCTGAAGTTGCATAGGACCTGCCAGTCATTATCGCTGAAATAGCGCCACATAAGGCACGTGCCTCGTCACTATCATACGAGTATCCAGCCGCCATTAACATACCGCCAATATTAGCAAAACCAAGGCCTAGCGTGCGATAATCATAAGAGCCCTGAGCAATTTCCTTTGATGGGAATTGCGCCATAGTAACTGAAATTTCCAGTGTTAGAGTCCAAATTCTTGCGGCATGTTCGAAGGTTTTAATATCAAAACTGCCATCTTCATGTCTGAACTGCATTAAGTTTAAAGAGGCTAAGTTACAAGCAGTATCGTCAATAAACATATATTCAGAACAGGGGTTCGAGGCATTAATTCTGCCTCCTTGTGGACAGGTATGCCATTCATTGATGGTGGTATCATATTGCAGGCCAGGATCGGCGCAGGCCCATGCAGCATAGGCTATTTTATCCCATAATTCAGAGGCATCCACCTCCTTGATTATTGCGCCATTTGTACGACCGATTAGCGACCATTTGCCCTGCTGTTCTACGGCCTTTAAAAACGCGTTTGAAACACGCACTGAATTGTTGGAATTCTGCCCAGCAACAGTTAGATATGCTTCGCTATCCCAGTCCGTATCATAGGTCTTAAACTCGATTTCTGTAAAACCTTGTTGGGCAAACTGTATCACCCGTTGAACATAATTTTCTGGAAGCATCACTTTGCGTGCTTCTATAATGGCTTTTTTAAGCTCACTATTTTGTTTTGGATCGTAGCGTGCTGTATCATCTAGATTTGTTGCTTCAACACATGCCTTCATTACAGCGCTCATATGTTTGCTGGCGATTTTTGAGCCTGTTACGAGTGCGGCAACTTTTTGCTCTTCCACTACTTTCCAGTCAATATATTCTTCAATATCTGGATGGTCTATATCAACAGTAACCATCTTGGCAGCACGCCGTGTTGTGCCACCTGATTTTATGGCACCTGCGGCCCTGTCGCCAATTTTAAGAAAACTCATTAAACCTGACGATCTGCCGCCGCCTGATAGGCTCTCTCCGATACCGCGCAATTTAGAAAAGTTTGATCCAGTACCAGAGCCATATTTAAACAGGCGCGCTTCTCGCACCCATAAATCCATGATGCCGCCCTCATTCACCAAATCGTCATTTACCGACTGGATGAAACAGGCATGCGGTTGTGGGTGCTCATACGATGTTTTCGAGCGCACCATTTTACCAGTTTCGAAATCTACATAGAAATGCCCCTGACTAGGGCCATCAATACCATATGCCCAGTTCAGGCCTGTATTAAACCATTGTGGCGAGTTCGGCGCAGCCATTTGCCGTGCCAACATTACAATCATTTCCTGATAATAAATTTCCGCATCTGCTTCACTGCTGAAATATCCACCCTTCCAGCCCCAATAAGTCCATGTTCCTGCTAGCCGATGGAAAACCTGTTTTGCTGATGTCTCGCCTGTATATCGCTCATCAGCAGGGAGTAAATTTAATGCCTCCATATCAGGCTGTGAGCGCCATAACCAAGAAGGAACGTTATTCTCTTCCATTGTTTTTAGACGTGCTGGCACCCCTGCTTTGCGAAAATATTTCTGAGCGATGATGTCTGTTGCGACCTGACTATATTGTTCTGGTACTTCTATATCCGCGGCTGAAAAAACGATAGTGCCATCTGGATTGCGAATTTCACTGGTTGCTGACCGAAATGGGATGTTTGCGTATAATTCTTTTTTTTCTTGGGTCAGTAGCCGCTCAAATCGCATGATATTCTTCCTTTTACTTTTTTTATTTTTACTATTATTTTAGGGTTACCTTATTAGCGCGAATCGTTGATTACACTAAATTACAGAATGACATTCTATTACCATATATAGTAGACATAGCTCTCGAAGTTACCTGATGTAGTGGTTTAGATCAAGTTTGACAATTAAAAAAATAGCCTATTTTTCACTTTTTTTTCTTGACCTTTTCTAGTCGATTGAAATTACTCAATTGATAAAGAGCCAAGAGATTTGAATTTTGTTATTAATGCTCAAAATATAAGCGCCTTCTCAGAGTAAATTTAAGCAAAGGGTCTGTTAATATACTGACTAATGGATGAGAAGACAGAACGAACAGATTAAACATTATGTTTGATTTTCTGCTACTGGGTGCGTTTTTAGCAATTACCATAATTTGAAACAAAATATTTAACTACAAGCTTTTTTTTGCTACCATAATCCCTAGAATAGGATGAATAAGAGCGCGTCTTGAAAAAAATAGAAATGCTTTATCATTGATTGGAAAAAAACCTAATGCATATCATCTCAAGAGTATTAATAGCCTGCACCTCTAAATTTAAAGGTGAAGACGAGTTCGGAAATAAATATTATGAGAAGGCTAAGAGACAGAACCAGCTTAGGTCTAAGAGGTTTGTTCTATTCAAAGGTGCGGTAGAGGCATCAAAAGTGCCTGCAGACTGGCATGGATGGTTGCATCACACACAAGACGACACCCCTCCAGAGGGCGGTTATCAAAAGCATGAGTGGCAGGAAGCCCACTTGCCCAACTTAACAGGCACTAAATTCGCCTATCGCCCGAAAGGCCATCTATTGAAAGGGGGGCGCCGTGCTAAAGCGTCTGGTGATTATGAGCCTTGGACGCCAACATCTTGAGCATGTGTAATTACAGATTGTCTGTTTTGGGGATACAGCTTGCTGACCCACACTGATTAAAGGATATATTTATCAAATGCGTCAAAACACATTAGAGACAATACTGGGTGCCGTTATTATCATCGGAGCTGCATTATTTGCATTCACGGTTTATAATTCGGCTAATTTCACACCATCAGATGGGATAGAACTCAAAGCCGAATTTGGCGACGTATCTGGCCTTTCTGCTGGGGATGATGTGTTTCTGGCAGGGATAAAAATTGGTCAGGTAACATCTCATGAGATTGATAAAATTACCTACTTGGCGCGACTAACATTCAGAATAAATCCGGATATAGAATTGCCGTCAGACACCAGTGCACGGATTGTTGCTAAATCACTTTTGGGCGGATATGTACTTGAGCTATCACCAGGGGCAAATGATGAGATGATGCAAGCAGGGGATATTATCTATGATACATCAGACCCTGTAAGCCTTACCGATCTTCTCGGCAAATTTGTGTTTCAAAGTGCCAGTCAATAAAATTAATACTATTTTACAATGAAGCTATCGAATATTTTTCTATTTAGAGTTTTTCTTATTATGGGCGTGCTTATGGTCCAAAATAACAAGGCAATTGCGTCCAGCTGGATAGAATCGCAAACAGCAGAGTTACAACTTCTTGATAAAATTACGGCGCGTATTTCAACTAAGTCAGTTCCAGTGGGCGGTGGTACCGAATTTGGCACGCTTGAGCTTAGGGTGCATTATTGTGCTTATCGACCGCCAGAAGAGCCCCCTGAAAATGTCGCATTCATTATGATATTTGATAATGGGTACGCAGAAAAGAAGCCGAAAGAAGCCCAAAAAGCCCAAAAAGCCCAAAAAGCATTGTTTTCTGGGTGGATGTTCGCTTCAAGTCCAGCTATTTCTGGATTGGAACATCCTGTTTATGATGTAACATTATTATCTTGCCATAAAGACTGAAGAATAATTGATTCAGGGACATCAAGGTCAAGACTGGCTTTGCTGTTTATGGCGTGTTCAAGCTGCTTCTGAAAGTCATCTTTATCTATGGATTCAATGCCGAATTGAATGAGATGATCATTTACAAATTGTGCGTCTAATAATTTGAAATTGCCATAACGCAGACGAGCCATTAAATGACAAAGCGCGATTTTAGAAGCGTTTGATACACGGCTAAACATGGATTCGCCAAAAAAAGCACCGCCAATCGCAACCCCGTATAACCCGCCTACCAATTGTCCCTCTTCATAGACTTCGACTGAATGGGCAAATCCAAGCATATGAAGGGAGATGTATAACCTTCTAATTTGCGGGTTAATCCATGTGTCTTGTGTGTCAGAGCGCGGGGCGGCACATCCATCAATTACAGCAGGAAAATTCTGGTTCCAATGAATCTCAAATGGCTGTTTTCTGAGTAACCGTTGAAGTCGTTTTGGTATATGAGGGGGCCTTATTGGCAGAACACCGCGAATGTCTGGCTGAAAAAACTGAATGTCTTCTGCATCCTTACTCGCAGCCATCGGGAAAATGCCAAGCGTGTAGGCTTGGATAATCGTCTCCGGCGCGATAACAAATTGTTGTGACACTTACACGCTCCTAATAATGCCCTAATATCTTTTTATGTTATTGAAAAAAAACCAGCTGTTGATAAAAATGGGCGCGTTTTTTAGGTAAATCTTGGAAAAGATCGCAGGTTAAAATCACCTCATATTATAGCGGTAATCTAATCAGCAGAAAGTAATTCTGAGAGTGCCCTGATAGCCAGTTTGTAGGAGTTCGCGCCCAGCCCAACGATGATGCCATCAGATACTGCTGAAAGCATAGAGGTATGTCTAAATGCCTCCCGGTTATATATGTTTGAAATATGAACCTCGATGATTTTGCCAGAAAACAGAGCCAGCGCATCCCTAATAGCAACAGATGTATGACTATACCCACCAGCATTAAGAATGATGCCATCAAAGCTCGCTGATGCCTGTTGAATTAGGCTAACAAGTTCTCCTTCATGGTTGGAGTGGGCACATTCTGCCACCATATGAAGCTCGCTTGCCAACGCCTGACAGGCAGCTTCAATGTCTTGCAATTTTGTATGGCCGTAAATTTCGGGTTGCCTTGTCCCGAGCATATTTAAATTCGGCCCGTTAAGAATAAGAATTTTTGCCATAACGCAACCCCTAAAATTAGACAGTAAAAAACATATCGCTAACTTCCTATAGCGTAATTAAATCAAGAATGCGAATATTGAATTTTGCGGTGATTTCTCTTTATTTAATAATGGGGTTTAATAATCGGGTTAGAAAAAAGCAATTTACCTCTTTATTGTATTAGCTTTTTTCTCGCTCTGCTTTGATGAGTGCTTTTATTTCCGCTAGACCAATGGCGCCTGGGATTATTTGCTCACCAATTAATAAGGCAGGCGTTCCCTCAATCCCGATTGCCCGTCCAGCATCCATATTGCGCTGTAATATTTTATCAAAACGGTTGCTAGAAATAGCCTCGTTATACAAGCTTAAATCAAGCCCCACCATTGTTGCTATAGACTGCAACGAGTCTTGTGTGATGCCGCCAACAGATGTCATTAATGCATTATGATATTCTGCAAACCTGCCTTGCTCTTCAGCAGCAAGCGCTGCTTTGGCTGCTAATACAGAGCTCTTTGCCAAGATAGGAAATTCCTTCACCACAATTAACAAATCATCATCTTCGCTAATGAGGGTCTGTAATGTATTAAATAATCGCTTGCAATAACCACAATTATAGTCTGAATATTCATAGATAATAAATGAAGCATCTGGATTTCCCATAATGCCATCACCTTCACTATCATAGGTTAAGGACATCGCGCTTTGCTTAGCATCTTCTGATTTTTGGTTAGAATAATTTACAATTAAGTCAAATAACAATTCTGGGTTTTGGCTCAGATATTTCTCAATTATGTGCTGAATTTGCTGTTCTTCTGATTCTGAAAACTCAGCTTTTGCAGGATGGGTTATCAGAAAAAGGCACAGGGTTAAGTAATAAAAAATCTGCTTCATGATTATCCTGCTATTTTGAAATAATGAATTATGCTTGGCTCAATAGCATGTGTGAATTAATCTTTCAATAACAGGCGTTGATATGGGTTGATTGAAAACTTAATGTGCTTTTAGAATTTGTGCGTTTTCTATTAAAAATTTCAAATCGATTAATTGTTTTTTTAATTCTGGTGATAGGTTAGGTTGTTCTAATGCGCGTTTTAGCTGACTATTTGCTTGTTGCAGATCGCCATTTAGGAACGCTACCTCAGCTAGCTGCCAGCTTGCTGTTGCGATATCCCCTGTTTTGCCAAGGGCGATAGCATATTCTCTTCGCACAAATGGCCAATCTGGCTCACCAGCAACTGCGATTTTTAGAATATCTCTTGCTCGTATGTAATTCTCAGCTATTCCAGTTGCTAATAATGCCCTGCCTAAACGCATCCCAATTAAGGGGGCTTGCTGGCTTTTGTCGAATGCGGCTGTTAAATACTCAATCGCAGATGGTAAATTTTGGTCTGCAAAAGCTATTTCCCCGCCAAGTTCGTAAAAATAGGGGTTTTCTGGTTCTGCCAATAAAAGTGATTGGATATTCCTCATAGCCGCATCAGAATTGCCATATCTGAAATAAGCAATTGCCAGCTCATAGTGTTCATCTATAGATAGATTGTTGTTTTCTAGAGCCTGTGCCGGAGTTTGTGCCGGAGTTTGTGCTGGAGATTCTCCCAGAGATTCTCCCAGAAGTTCTATTGTCTGTTCTGGCCGGTTTTCATATCCTGATAATTTAGCAACAATCCGGTTAAAATCAGCATAATCTGCTTCTGCCATTATGCTATCTTTAAAGTTGGATTTTGCAAGGTGATCTTCATAGACAGCCAAACGTTGCTTGGTGCCAGGATGCGTTCTGTAATATTCTGATTGATGGCTTTCAGGTAATACATTTTGCTGTGATAGCCGCTGCATCATTTTTGCCATACCATCGGAGCTGATTTCGAGCTCATCAAGCATTTCTAACGCCCATTCATCTGCAACGGCTTCATTTATCCGTGAGCCGTAATAAAATTGCCGCGCGGCTCTATCGTTTCCGCCTACTAGCAGACCTGCCGCCAGCTCCCCAGAGCCCCCTATTGCAGCAGCAGCAGCAAGAGCGGTGCTTAGCAAAGACGCCCCGCGCGCTTTTTGTATGGATTCGCCTTTTCGGGCTACATGACCAGATGCAATATGGCCTAGCTCATGTGCCATCACGCCCATGACCTCTTCTAAAGTTTCTGCCTCAAGCAAAAGACCAGAGTGAAGATATATAATATTATCTCCGGTAACAAAGGCATTGTAGGAAGAATCCAGAATGATCCGAACCTTTATCTGTGACGAAATATTAGAGGCCTGAACCAATGGCGCCAATAGTGATTCTAGTTTGGTTTCTAGCTCGGTATCCCGAATTAAGTTTGCATAGCAACTTGTTGTTGATCCGATAAAAAATAGGAAAAAAAGCATAATCAAATGAAAGTTTCTAATATTCAACATTTGTTTTGTGATTTCCATCAATAAAATAAAATAATATTCTTTAATTTACAAAAAAACAGAATTAAATTCAAAATAACGTATTTGACAAGGCAAATAAGATATGATGTTGTGCTTTCAGATTAATAATAAACAATAATTTTTATAAGAATAACATAGTTTAGCTCAATAATCAGTGCTTTGTGTCTCTAAATATTCTCAAAGCTACCTTAATTATAAAGCTTGATGTTAATAATGGGAAGAAAATGACAGGTCCAACCCTAAAAATCGCTAAACGTAGTAAAATGCCGCCCTTCATGGCTATGGATGTAATGCGCCTTGCCGCTGAGTTAGATGCACAAGGGCATGATATCGTACATCTTGAGGTAGGGCAGCCATCCTCATCTGCCCCTAAACCGGTTATGGATGCGCTTGTTGACTCTATGGGACAGCAAAAATCACACGGATATGCTGTGGCACTTGGAATTACTGAGTTGCGCCAGAGAATAGCTGAACATTATCAAGAATGGTACCAGATAGATTTAGATAGCGAACGTGTTGCGGTGACAGTGGGCTCATCGACTGGGTTTGCAATATCGTTTATGTCTGCTTTTGATGTTGGTGATAGAATTGCCATTCCAAATCCAGGCTATCCAGCCTATCGCAATCTAATGCTTGGTATGGGACTTGAGCCTGTGATTTTGCCAGCTGGCGCTGAAGAAGGGTGGATGCCAAGATTACAGGATATGGAAAAATGGGACAGATTGCCAGACGGGCTTATGATAGCAAGTCCGCATAATCCAACGGGTGTTGTAATTCCAGATGCAGAATTAAAAGAAATCTGTGAATGGTGTGACAAGAATGGGGTGCGGTTAATCTCGGATGAGATTTATCATGGGCTATCTTATACAGGTAGATGCGAGACAGCCTTAAAATACACTGATAACGCCATTATTATTAATAGCCTGTCTAAGTATTTTTCAATGACAGGATGGCGGATTGGATGGATGATACTGCCAGAGCAGTTGATTAGTGCTGCTGAGAAATTAGCGCAGAACCTATACATATCAGCGCCAACACCTAACCAAATTGCATCTGTGAAAGCATTTGATTGTAGCGATGAGCTAGACCAGCATGTAGAGCGATATCAAGAAAATAGACAGGTATTATTATCAGGCCTGCCGTCAGAATTTCTTGGAAATGCGGCCCCTTGCGACGGTGCGTTTTATATTTATGCAGATATTTCAGCATTAAGTGACGATTCAATTGCCTTTGCAAAGGAATTATTAGACCAAACTGGCGTTGCCACTACCCCAGGCGTGGATTTTGATCCCATTAATGGGCATCGTTTTCTACGGTTATCTTTTGCGGGTTCTACAGCGACGATGCATGAGGCTGTTAAACGGATTAATGGATTTGTTGCAGCCTATAAACAAGACGCAGCCTGATAAATATCCATAATAGGCTAGATATTATAGGGCCTTTTTTTAAGGTAAAAAAAGAGCAGATTAAAAAGACTAATCTGCTCTTATAAGATTTTTTATTTATCTTGATTAGCTTTTCGACCACCAACCGCGCTTCTTAGCAGCAGGCGCGTTATTACCAACATCAGTAACACCTAACTCAACAGACGCAATAGGCTCTCTGCCTGTCGATTGTTGCACGCTATCAGTGCTATTTTCACCTATCTGATTTTCTGCTGGTTTTTGCTTTTTCTTAACAGCCTTTTTAGGGGGTTTCTTAGCCCCTGCTTTTTTTGTCTGAACCTTCGGACTTTTGGGTCTGGTAGTTTTGTTTGTCTCACTATCATCTGCAGTTGTGTCAGCTACAACGTTACGAGTTGTTTTTTTGCGTGCTTTCTTTGCTTTTGGAGCCGCTTTTGGGACCTCGTCACTAGTTTGCGGTTCTGAGGGATTTTCCGAAGAGGTGCTAATTGCGACAGTATCATCTGCTTCGTTTAACGGCTGTTGGTTTTGTTTTGGTTTATTGCCGCGCCGTCTACGTGATTTTGGTCTGGCAGTTGGGTTATCAGACTGTGTATCTGAAGTAGCGGGATGTTCACTTTTTTGCTCGGTTTCAGCCTCCGCACTTGGCACAGCTTGCGTTTGTGTTTCAGTCTGCGATGTTTGGGAAATAATAGCTTCGTCGCCATCGCGCCTGCGCCTGCGCCTGCCACCACGCCGACCACGCCGCTTTCGTTTTGGCTGATCGCCATCTTCGGTATCTTCCTCGCTTGAGGGACGAGGGGGATGATGAGGCGCTTTTGCAGTTTCAGGCTTACTTTTGGATATGGGCGTTTCCTTGGTTTCAAGCAGAATATTATCTTTTAATAATCGGTAATCATTTTCCAGAAGGCTTGCATCTGCTTGAATCGAAATTTTACAATTTGCTTTCTTCTCAAGCTCTGAAAGCGTTGCACGCTTTTCGTTGAGAATATAAAGCGCAACATCTGTGTGAACTACGATTGATAGTTCTTGCGCTGATATGCCAGTAATTTCTTCTTCCAGAACCCGTAAGATATGAAGTGCAGATGAATTTACAGATCGCACCCTGCCTGTTCCCTCGCAATGAGGACATGTCTGAGAAATAGATTCAACCAAAGAGGGGCGCAATCTCTGCCGTGACATCTCAAGCAGTCCAAAATGGCTTATGCCGCCCACCTGTATTCTGGCTCGGTCGTTTCGAAGGGCCTCTTTTAATCGCCGCTCAACAAGATGCTGATTTCTGTTTTCTTCCATATCAATGAAATCAATTACAACCAGCCCTGATAAGTCTCTGAGTTTAAGTTGTCTTCCAATTTCCTCAGCAGCTTCAAGATTGGTTTTTACGGCAGTCTCTTCGATATTACGCTCTCTTGTTGCTTTTCCAGAGTTTACATCAATTGCCACAAGTGCTTCTGTCTGGTTTAACACCAGATATCCGCCAGATTTTAAGGTCACTTCATTATGATGGATCTGATCAAGCTGTGCTTCTACTTGGTGGTGTTGGAATAAGCGTCTGTCACCCTTGAATTCAACCACTCTTTTGGCATGGCTGGGAATAAGCATTTTCATATGGGTTTTTGCTATCTTGTAGCTTTCTGCCCCTTCCACATATACTTCTTCAATATCGTTCGTATAAATATCCCGAATGGCGCGTTTAACCAAACTGCCTTCTTCATGTATAAGGCTTGGCGCCTCTGATTTCATCGTATTCAATCTGATATCATTCCATAATTTAGTCAGATAGGAATAGTCTCTTTTAATTTCTGTTTTGGTTCTCTTAGATCCAGCGGTTCTAACGATTACCGCCATTCCGTCAGCTATATCTAACTCGCTGACAACAGATTTTAGTCTTTTTCTATCAGCTGGGTTATTTATTTTACGTGATACGCCTCCGCCTCTATTGCTGTTTGGCATCAGAACACAATAGCGTCCCGCAAGTGATAAATAAGTGGTAAGTGCGGCGCCTTTATTGCCGCGCTCTTCTTTAACAACCTGCACAAGAAGGATTTGTTTGCGAGAAATAACCTCTTGAATTTTATATTTATGCAAGGCAGTTGGTAGTATTTTCTTAGCAGAATTACCTATTTCTTCTTCGCTATCAATTGTCTCTAGCGTGTCACTCTGCGCGGTGGAGGCATCCTCATCCTCATCTTCAACAGGCTCAACTTGTGCCTGCAGGGCCTCTCTATCTTCAATAGGAATGCGATAATAATCAGGATGTATTTCGCTAAAGGCCAAAAACCCTTGACGGTTTCCACCATATTCAACAAAGGCAGCTTGCAATGAAGGCTCGACACGCGTGACGCGGGCTAGATATACATTACCTTTTAGTTGTTTTCTTGCTGTGTTTTCGTAATCAAATTCTTCAATTTTTTGGTCATTAAGCAGCACCACACGAGTTTCTTCGGGTTGGTGGGCGTCGATAAGTAGTTTTTTGCTCATAAGTAAATCTCTCTGTCGTTTGCACGCCGTCATAGGTGCGGTTGCAAGACGAATGTTCAATGGCTGGCGCTAAGCCAGAAATGTTCAGAATGGTATAGATATCACTATGATTTACGTGGCAATCTGTGTAGCCACTATGCCGAACTAAAACTGGCTTGGCGGATAATAAAGATGTATTCATCATAGTCATTGTAAGGTTCATCATTCTGCTGAATGTATAAAATAGTCGATTTGCAAAGCACTGTTTACAAGCTTATTTTTGGGAACGGATAATTCCATACAAAAACGTCTGCTTTGTGCGATCTCTTTGCAACTGATAAGGTCATATCACATGAACGTGAAATTATGAAAAGAAAATTATATAGAATTAAGGATAAGTATTTTTATCTTTTGGATTGTTTGTTAGCTTGATGGCGTAATTCAGAGATTTGATTAGTGGTTATAAAACCGTAAAACTCAGTATGAAAATAGAAGTTGGTAGTTGATTGACCTCATTAGATATTCACATCATCGATTTTCAAAATCATTTGAAACGGGTCTTGATAGCGGCGCTCCAGCTGCTGCTTTTAATAAGCCTATTTGTTGGCGGTGATTTAGCTGGCATATCCACAGCCAAGGCTGATGCTCAGAATAGTTATATAGGCTTCCGCTTTGGAGAAATAACAGATACACAACAATTAGATGGTCTAGCAGGGCCTGCTACACGAATTGTTGTGGAAACAAGCACTATTCCTGAAGCAAGGCTATTTTTGCTAGAAAATCCTTACCGGCTTGTAATTGATACCGCGCATACTGTTTGGGATGTGCCTAGCCTGCCAAAATCAGGCAGGCTATCTTTTGGCTCATTAACCTCCTACAGATATGGCAATCCAGACCCTGATACAGGCAGGCTGGTTTTTGAATTATCAGAAGCTGCGGCTCCGATTGCAGCATTTTTGCTGCCTCCTAATGAGACCAATAGCTCTAATGCATCTGGCTACCGAATAGTGGTAGATGTTCTTAACCGAGGTAGCACAGCCTTTGCGTTAGCACGAGCGGCTCTTAAAAAAACGCCCTATCTTGCAACTAACCAGCTTGATGCTTTTATGAGCGAGAATATTACGGATAAAAATTATTCTAATTCCTCAAATCAGCCAGACCAAAAGCAAAATACAAATCTCTCTGGCAGTGTCGTCACGCTTAAGTCCCCAAAACAACGGCCAAGAAGGTGGGTTGTTACAATTGATGCAGGTCATGGCGGCAAAGACCCAGGTGCCATCGGTATTACCGGAACAAGAGAGAAGGATATTACATTTAAGGCATCAAAGTTGCTTGCGGATCATTTGAATAGCACAGGACAGGTGATAGCACGGCTTACCAGAGAAGATGATAGCTTTATTAGGTTGCGAGATAGAATTGCAATTGCGCGCCAGCATCAAGCTGATTTGTTTGTGTCCATTCATGCAGATGCAGCCCCAAATGCAAAGGCATATGGCATATCTGTATTCTCACTATCAGACACTGCTTCTGATAAAGAAGCAGCGCTAATAGCGGAACGTGAAAACAAGGCTGACCTTATTGGTGGACCAGATTTGGCAGTTGAGGATCCTCTTGCTGCGAATGCATTATTAGGCATGTTCCAAAGAGAATCTATGAACGAATCTACCTATGTTGCTAATTCTATTTTAGAACAGGTGCGCTCTTTTCCAGGCGGGGATAAACGTGGCCATAGGTTTGCTGGTTTTGCAGTATTAAAGTCACCAGACATTCCATCGGTATTAGTTGAGATGGGGTTTCTTACAAATCAGCAAGATGAAGCAAATCTGAAAAAAAATAGCTATATTGATGCTTTAACGAAAAAAATAGCGGATGCTATTTTGGTATATTTAAAGTCATCTTCGCGCCAATAATAAAAGTAGGGTTACGAATGCAGAACCGTTGCGGAACAAAGCAGTGTCATAAAAATGCCCTAAAGAGAATTTACAGACAAAGATTATGAAATGGTTTTTTGGAATATTTACGTTTTTGATGCTGTGTATGCTTGCTGGCATAGGCGGTGTTTTATGGGTGTTTTGGTCATTTGGCAGGGATTTGCCAGATTATGCAAAGCTTGCCGATTATGAGCCGCCAGTTGTAACACGTATTCATGCAGGTGATGGCGCGTTATTGGCTGAATATGCAACGCAAAAACGTTTATTCATGCCGACACAGGCAATGCCGCCAGATCTAATAGCAGCCTTCCTCTCAGCAGAGGATAAATCTTTCTACAAGCATTTTGGTGTCGATTTAAGGGCTTTGAGCCGCGCCATCATCACTAATATTTCTAATATGGGCTCTGGAAGAAGGCCAATTGGCGCGTCAACAATTACACAGCAGGTAGCAAAAAACTTTCTTCTAACGAATGAGGTGTCAGTTGAACGTAAAATCAAAGAAGCCATTCTTGCAATTCGCATAGAGCATGCGTTGGAGAAGGATGATATACTTGCTCTTTATTTAAACGATATTTATCTAGGGCTCTCCAGCTATGGTGTGGCAGCGGCAGCTTTGAATTACTTTGATAAGCCATTAGATCAATTAGAATTACATGAAATAGCCTATCTTGCTGCATTGCCAAAGGCCCCGAATAACTATCACCCTATCCGAAAAACCAGTTCTGCGATTGCAAGACGAAACTGGGTCTTGCAGCAAATGTTCTTAAATGGATATATTAGCGAAGATGAAAAGGTTTATGCGCAATCATTTGATTTGGGTGTTCGTGCACAGACAGGCTCTGATCTTGCCAATGCCCCTTATTTTACAGAAGAAGTAAGACGCGAGCTTGTCTCATTATATGGCTCCGACATGCTTTATGGGGGCGGGTTATCTGTTCGAACCACGCTTGATCCAAAGTTACAAAAGCTGGCACGTGAGGCATTGATTAAGGGTCTGGAATCTTTAGACAGGCGCCAAGGTTGGCGAGGTCCGATTACACAGATTGACAGCCCAGAAAATATAGATAAGCAGCTTTTAGATATAACCATGACAATGCCAGAGGGACGATATGCTGCTTTGGTCTTGCAAGTGAAACCAGATGAAGCGGTTATTTATGTGCAAGGCGGTAAAGGTATTATCCCATTTTCACTCGCAAAATGGGCTTATCCGCCACGTAACAAGGATGGCATTCGCCCGCCACGAATAACATCCTTAAATGAAGCGCTGTCTGCAGGGGATATTGTGATTGTACAAAGGCCAGATAGCGCTAAAGATCTTGTAACCCAGGACTATGAGCCAAGGCCAGAAGATTGGGCTCTCGGGCAGAGACCTCTTGTTGAGGGGGCAATTGTTGCAATGGACCCTCACACTGGAAGAATGCTTGCTATGTCTGGCGGATATAATTTTAATGATTCAGAATTTAACAGGGCAAGCCAAGCATATCGCCAACCAGGTTCAGCGTTTAAACCTTTTATATATCTTGCCGCACTTGACCAAGGCTATAGCCCAACAACTCAAATTCTGGATGCGCCATTAGCAATTGATCAAGGCCCTGGCCTGCCTAAATGGAAGCCATCTAATTACACCAAACAATTTTATGGCCCATCTATTATGAGAGTTGGTATCGAAAAATCACGCAATTTGATGACAGCTAGGCTGGCGATGGCTATTGGCATGCCAGAAGTTCAAAATTACGCCCAAAAATTTAATATAAACACGAATTTACCACCCTATTTATCGATGGCACTTGGCGCTGGAGAAACAACTTTGGTGCGGATTACAGCAGCATATGGCCAGCTGGTAAATGGCGGGCTAAAAATCACTCCGAGCTTGATTGACAAAGTGCAAGACCGATATGGCAAAACGATTATGCGACATGACACCAGAAGATGTGAGCAATGTGTTGTAGATACAGGATGGAGAGAACAAGCAGTGCCACTATTGCCTGATAATAGAGAGCAATTAACAGATCCTGCCTCTGCCTATCAAATCATCACAATGCTTGAGGGCGTGGTAAAAAGAGGAACGGGGCGAAAATTACTTCAGACAGGGTTAGTGCTTGCAGGTAAAACAGGTACTACCAATGATAATACAAATGCCTGGTTTATTGGGTTCTCACCAGATTTGGTTGCAGGCGTTTTTGTAGGTTATGATAAGCCAAGACCGCTTGGAAAACGTGAGACTGGGTCCACTGCCGCAGTCCCAATTTTTCAATCTTTTATGGCTGAAGCTTTGGCAGATGCTCCTCAAATACCGTTCCGCCGTCCTGACGGTGTCAATCTATACCCCGTTCATGCCGAAAAAGGATATCAGGTAAAGCTTTCCAATCCAGATGTCGTAATGGAAGTCTTTAAGCCAGGGCAATCCCCGTCATCTTCTAATCTAATTGACCTTCCAAAAGATAAAATGATAGGTCAAAGCGTTAATACACCTGATTTATATTGATAGCTGCTACTTTATCACTATGGTAGGAGGTAATTCGTATCACATATAATGTTATATTTTTCATCTAACAGCTCAGTTAAGTTCCTATTATGCAAGCAGAAACACAGCACTCCATAGACGCTATCGAACAGGCAATTCTGCTATTGAAAAAACACGTAAACTGGCAGCACGCACTTGATAGAATCTCCCAGATTGAAGAGAGTAGTTCGTCAACAGACTTCTGGAATGATCAAAAAAATGCGCAAGATTTAATGCGCGAGAAAACAACATTAGAGTCCCAAATTCAAAGCATAAAAGAATTGAAGGATGGATTAGCAGAGCAGATTGAAATGCTGGAACTTGCTAATGATGAGCAAGATGAAGATTTAATTAAAGAAACGGAGAATGCAATTCAGCAACTTGCTGTCATAGCCAGCAAAAGGCAGATAGCAAGTCTGTTATCAGGTGAGGCAGATAAAAATAATTGCTTTGTTGAAATCCATTCAGGTGCTGGCGGAACAGAGGCACAAGATTGGGCTGCAATGCTATTGCGGATGTATATGAGATGGGCCGAGCGCCGCGGTTTTAAAGTAGAGCTGATTGATGAGGCGGATGGCGAAGAGGCTGGAATAAAATCAGCTACCATACGAATTGTTGGGGATAGCAGTTATGGATGGATAAAGACAGAGTCTGGCGTTCACAGATTGGTTAGGATATCGCCTTTTGATAGTTCAGCGCGCAGGCATACAAGCTTTTCCAGCATTTGGGTATATCCAGAAATTGATGATAATATTGAAATTGATATTGAAGAGAAGGATCTAAGGGTAGATACCTTTAGAGCATCTGGTGCTGGCGGCCAGCATGTTAATACAACCGATTCAGCTATTCGAATTACCCATATTCCAACAAACATTATAGTTCAGTGTCAGTCAGACAGGTCCCAACACCGCAATAGAGCAACCGCAATGAAAATGCTGAGAGCAAGATTATACGAGGTTGAGCTTCAAAAACGAGAAAATGCAGCGATAGAAGGAAACGCCAGTAAAGCGGATAATGGATGGGGAAGCCAGATACGATCCTATGTGTTGCATCCCTACCAAATGGTAAAAGATCTTAGAACGCAGGTTGAAACTGGCAATACACAGGCAGTTTTAGATGGAGATATTGACGATTTTATAGAAGCTGGTCTTGCCGCAAAAGTGGGTATGACACGATAATTATGTGTTTTTAGTTATTTATTTTTTGGGTGTGGCAAGAGGCTGGTAAAAGGCAGCAGAAAATCTGGCAGCATCTCGAGCTTCTATATTAAAGGGCGGTTTAAGCGAGCCATGGAAATATGTGTTTACCGCTTTTTGCCAAGAGCTGATGGGATCTTGGCGGAGTCTGCCACATTCATAATCAAACCAGTTTTTCCCTACGCGAACGTGACCTATTTCATCCTCCATAATAATGGCAAAACAATCAGCGGTTTTGGTGTCTCCTATTGTATTCATCTTATCAATAAGCTGAGGTGTTATATCTAACCCCCGCGCTTCGAGAACCAGAGGCGTAATAGCAAGTCTTGCTAGCAAGTCATGTGCGGTTTCTTCTGCTGCCTGCCATAATCCGTCATGTGCTGGAAGCGCCCCATAAAAACTATCTAGCTCTTGCAGCCTGTCATTTAGCATCAAGAAGTGGCGAGCTTCGTCATCAGCAACACCCATCCAGTCTCTAACATAATCAAATGGCAATTGTCGGTCGCTAAAACGCAATATCATATCAAGGGCAAGGTCGATGGCATTTAACTCTATATGGGCTATCGCATGGATGAGCGCAATTCGCCCAGCAGGGGCAGAATTAATCCGGCGCCTTGGCATATCTTTTGGAGGGCGTAATTCAGGCTGTGCTGGCCTGCCAGGTCGAAGCGGTATAGCTAGCTGCTTCACACTATTAAATGTCCCTGATTTAAGACTTTCTGCAATGTGCCGTGTTATTTGTGCTTTGAGAGAAGCATCAGTCTCGGCATAGGCAGATAACAGCTCGTAGCATATATCCCTCTCAACCATTAGCCGCCAGCTTGCACCTGCGCTAGCACGTCCTCAGCATGGCCTGGTACTTTAACTTTACGCCATATTTTCGTAATTTTGCCATCAGGGTCAATCAAGAAAGTAGAGCGCTCAATCCCCATATAGGATCTTCCATACATTGATTTTTCAACCCAAATGCCAAACTGCTCACAAATATCTGTTTCATTATCTGCGCCTAATATACATTCGAGATTGTGTTTTGCCCGAAACTTAGCTTGTTTTTCAGGCGTGTCTTTTGAGATGCCAATCACTACCGTGTTTGCGGCATCAAACTCTGCTAGCAAAGAGGTAAAAGCGATTGCTTCTTTTGTACAACCCGAGGTATCAGCTCTTGGAAAAAAGAATAAGACAATGTTCCTGCCCTGATAGTCAGATAGAGAAAAATGTCCGCGATCGGTTGGTATGGTAAAATCTTGTATTTTTGATCCGATTTCCAGCATCGGTACTTGCTCCGCGATAATGATGTATTATTTACTAGTATAGTGATTATCTCAGACTTAATCAAAGATCTAGCAGTTTAATTACAGCTATGGCAGAAACATATTCATGATGTATGATAACTAAGTTATTAAACATGACCGAATTTATCAGCTTATAGGCAACAAATGCTGTTTAAAAAACATGCTAAATCTTCGAGTATGAATGTCCTATTCGACTTGGCCAGTATTTTAGTGTCTTTCTTGATTTTAGGTCCGCTTGCTACCTTTCCAAATACCACTTTATATTCGGATAAGGGCGGTTTTTTAGAAACCATGATTGAAGAGCAGATTTCTAAGGCTTTGCCTGATTATTCAGTTGAGATTGAGCAGGTTGAAATATCGTCTTTTTTATCTCTATCTCCAGTCGAAACAAAAATTCATAATATACAAATATCAGGACCAAAGGGGCAATTTACCTCTCCAGAAACTATTATTAGTTTTGATTTTCGCAGCGCTTTTTCAAAGGGAATGCCGTATTCAGTAAAGCTCAATGACGTACAAATCTTGCTCGATAGTACGGTCTTGAATCCACACTATGTAGATGCTGAGCTAAGTGACCAAACCGAAATTTTCTCTCAATTTCTTTCTGATTTTTTAAAAGAAAAAAATGTAATTGACGTCCCGAAACACCTTGAAATTTCTGTAGATGAGATAAGAGTGCTAGATGGGAATAACGCAAAGAACAGCAAAATTTTAGTCAAGGATGCAAGTCTAAAGGCGTCCCGGTCGGGATTCCATAATCTGCAGGCTATGGTAACTGCTCAGACGCAGTCTTCCGGGAAGTTAGATGCCAGCATTGAGGCTAATCTTAAGACCTTAGATTGGCAGATAACGACTAATATACAGACGGTGAATATTGGGCAGTTTCGGGATTATCTGCCAGTTAGCGCTCAAGATGTACTAGCAGAAGGAATTTTTTCAGGTGAAGTAAATGCACAATTTAACGCAGCCCAATTATCGGCAGTGGATGGTCATTTTGATTCGCAAAAACTTGAGCTACACACCTCACCTCAAGAGCATATAGATGTCAGTCAATTTTCAGGATGGTTTGCCTATGATGCTTCTGAAAAAAATGCGACTTTTTCCAATCTTGTAATGAGCCTTACACCCAATATTAAGATAAAAGCAGCAATTCAAGTAGAAAACGCAGGTGACCCAGAGGCCCTAATTAAGGCATCAGCGGAAATACGTGATACCCCTATTGAGGGAATCTTGCCCTATCTAAACGGCACGCCGTTCCGACAAATTAATCAGCTCATCTCTCAATATACTTCAGGTGGGATAGTTGATTTTGCTACTCTCTCACTGTCTGCTGGCTCACTATCTGCAGATTCAATCTCTGCCGGAAAAGACGCCACAGAAGATAGTTTTGAATGGCATGAGTTACAGTTAGACGGTCAGATATCTGAACTTGGAATGACAGCAACTAACAAGCAATATAAAACGCTAAAAGCTAACACAAAAAACGACTTCTCAGCGCGACTTGGTAACGGGGGGCGTCTTAATAAGCTCATTCTAAAATCTACAATAACGGACGGTATCATTAGGCTAAACGGGTCAGATAATCTTGTTGAGAATATTTCTGGGAAATTAGATTTCTCCTTTGATGGTGATAAGGTACAAAACGCCTCTATCAGACTTACCCAAGCGGATGTAGGGGAGGTGCTGTTTACGGCTGAATTTCCATCAACGGATGTTGCAATGGAGCAATTAGGAGAAAAAACACGCCAGCAGTTTAGCCAAAAATTTCCGAATAGAAATAAATCTATTTTAACAGCGCTTTCATTTGAGACGGAGAGGCTTGATGCAGGATTGCTGTTTGAGGTATGGCCTGAACAAATAGGCACTGAAACAAGGCAGTGGCTTTCAAGACGAGGGCGTGGCGGCGAAATCATAGATGCAAAGGTAAAAGCCTTCATCGAATTACCTGTTTTAGAACAGCAAGCGTTATTCACAGCTGTCCCTGATAGCCTTCAGATAGTCGGATTATCTGGTAGTTGGGGCTGGGAAAATGTGAATTTTACATGGAAGGATGGAAGCCCAACAATCGGGTCTGTTGCGCTTCAGTCGCGTATTTTTAATAATAGGTTATCGGTTGAAATTCTGAATGGAAACCTGCCATTTCTGAGACTAAAAAATGGCCAAGTTGAACTTTATCCTGTTCTTGGATATGGTGATAAAACCCTAAAACGCAATTTAGAAATTGACGCAACGATTATTGGCGACATTCCAGCTTTCAACAAGCTGTTAGACGATCCAACTATAAACAGATTGCCAGATGAGATTAAAAATCTTAGCAACCCCACTGGGATGATTATCTCAAAAATAGCAACAAAATCTGAGTTTCAAAACAAAAAATTAAAGCTAAATTCTGTATCAGCAGAAGCAAGCCTGTCTGATGCCTCATTTGGCAATCTACCATTAAATGAAACCATGTCTGAAGGCAATATTGAGCTTTCTCTTCAAGAAGACGGGAAAATTTTAATAAATGGATATGGTAAAATTTCGGGGGTAGAATCTTCCTTTACCGCTCAAAGATCAGAAGATAAAACAGTAAAGCTCGTTGTAAAAACATCGCCGTCTGAATATTTGTCTAATCGAATAGGTGATTTCACCAAGGTTGATATTTCGGGCAATTCTGCGATGAAGCTGCATCTTGAGTATGATACATATTCAAAATCAGGAATTGTAGATATTGCAGCGGATTTACAAGAAGCAGCCATTGATTTGCCGCTATTAAACTGGGCAAAGTTTCCAGGTGAGGTAGGAGAGGTAGAAGCCTTAGTTGAATTTAGCGATAATACGGTGAAGAATGTTACAATCACAAAAGCGCTATTTGGGACATCTCATGCAGAAGCGGTGCTTGAAATGTCACCAAATTTTGCAATTTCGAGAGCTACTTTAAAGAATGTTAAGTTTCCTGGGTATGATATAGATGAGCTTATAGTTACAATAGATGACGATAACGCGCTTGATGTGGTGGCTGAAGGGGGATTGATTGACACAACATTTTTGCTTCGCACCACAGGACTCTCTGGAAAAAGAAAAATTGCATTTGAATTCTCATCGGCAAGATTGCAACTCGCAACACATATCACACTACAAGGCGCTTTGGTCGGAGAAATCGATAAGTCTGGTTCAGGAACCGCACTTCTTAATGGCAGCTTGTTCGTTGAGCAATCCCCATTAATTGAAGAAGCAACAATTGAGGCTTCGTTTGACACACTCCATGAAACGCTTTCAGGTACCGGCCTTATTGGAGGGGCAGAGGCTACCCTTTCTTATTCAAGTACGGCTGCTGACACCTCTCAACTTGTTATTAGAAGCCAGAATGCAGGGCGAACCTTATTAGGCCTTAACGTACTGGATACAATTCGTGGCGGCGAGCTTTTGTTAATAAACACATATAAGAATAAAGAGTTTGATAATTTTAATACGAAAATAAGGGTGACTGATTTTAGTGTTATTGAAGCGCCAAAATCTTTGCGCGCATTATCCGTGCTCTCTGTTACAGGTTTATATTCCTTAATTGAAGGAGATGGAACTAGATTTGCGGTGGGAATTGCAGATATAGAAACGAATGGGCAAAGGCGTATTTTAAATGATGTTCGCGCAAGTGGAGAGGCTATTAAATTTCAATTAGCAGGGGAATATGACAGACAAACAGATGAAATTCAGGTAAGAGGAATATTAGCGCCTTTAAGCTTGATATCCGACATAATAGGGTCCATTCCGCTAGTAAGCAATATTATAACTGGTCAAGATAAGACAGGGTTTCTAGCCACTCAATTCGAGATGTCAGGTCAACTATCTGATCCCGTTACCACCATTAATCCTGCTACAGTCTTAGCGCCAGGCCTTATCAGAAATATATTATCGCCTGGCTGGCTTACCAAAGAATCAGGCATTCGCCTTGAGCCGGTTCAACAAGACTAACGTTAAAAATGTTTATATAAGGGTTAAGATTGCGTGGCGCTTTTTACCTGCGGATAGTTGCAGTTTTCCCTCCGCACCAAAATCATCTGTCGTTAATTGAATAGCGTCATCAGTAATCACCTGATTATTGATTTTAGCGCCGCCGCCTTTAATCAGGCGTCTTACCGCACCTTTGCTATCCGCAAGTCCAAGCTGAACAAAGGCATCAAGTACTGAAAACGCATTTAATGCATCTGCAGATACATCCAATTGAGGCAAGCCCTCAGACATCACCCCTTCATTAAAGGTATCTGAAGCAGTTTTGGCGGCTGCAACCGCATTTTCTTCACCATGACATAATTTAGTGACTTCATTTGCCAGTATTATTTTAGCTTCATTTATTTCAGCGCCCCTAAGCCCAGCCAGCCGTTCAATCTCATCCAAAGGCAATTCAGTAAAAAGTTTTAGGAATCTTTCTACATCAGCGTCTTCTGTATTTCTCCAAAATTGCCAGAAATCAAAACTCGATAATCTCTCTTCATTAAGCCAGATTGCGCCAGTTGCAGATTTGCCCATCTTAGCACCTGAAGCTGTGGTAATGAGCGGGGAGGTAAGTCCAAATATTTCTTGAGTATCAACCCTGCGTGTTAAGTCGATACCAGTTACGATATTCCCCCATTGGTCAGAGCCGCCCATTTGCAGCTCACACCCATAGCGCCTTCGCAATTCCATAAAATCATATGCTTGTAGAATCGCGTAATTAAATTCAAGAAAAGATAGATTTTGTTCTCGCTCAAGCCTGAGTTTGACAGAATCCATGCTAAGCATGCGATTAATGGAAAAGTGACTGCCAAAATCCCGTAAAAAACGAATATATGATAATGGCTCAAGCCAATCTGCATTATCAATCATAATGGCGTCAGTAGGGTTATCGCCAAATTTGAGGTATTTTTCGAAGATTTTTAGAATGCCTGCTTTGTTCTGCGCTATGTCTTGATCAGATAAAAGCGGGCGCGCTTCATCTTTGCCAGAGGGGTCCCCAATTTTTGTAGTGCCTCCGCCCATAAGTACGATCGGCTTATGTCCAGTATTTTGTAATTGACGAAGCATCATTATTTGAACAAGAGAGCCTACATGCAGACTATTTGCAGTGCAATCAAAGCCAATATAAGCTGTTATTGGCCGTGAATCACATCTATTATCTAATCCATCAAGATTAGTTGCTTGATGCATATAGCCTCTGCTTGTAATACGATTTATAAATTCAGAATGATAGGCGTGCTGGCTCACAAAAAAATCCTTAACCTATTAATGTTTGAACGGGCTCGTCGGTATGGGTTGTGCGAGCATCCACATATTTTTCAACCTCATCCATTGCTTCATTAAGGTGTGCACTGAAAAACTGGTTTGCCCCGTCTATAATGCCAACATCAATCGTAACGCCTTTTTGCTTTGATATTTTATCAACAAGTTGAAGAATGCGCTCGCTTGTGACTTGTGAATTCTCCCCGCCTTGAACAATCAGGCCAGATACAGGGCAGGGCGCAAGGAACGTAAAATCATGGGTGCTTGCAGGCGGCGATACAGAAATAAAACCAGTGATTTCAGGGCGGCGCATCATAAGTTGCATTCCAATCCATGAACCAAATGAAAATCCCGCAATCCAGCATTCGCTTGATCCTGGATGCTGGTTTTGCAACCAGTCCATTGCAGTAGCTGCATCAGCAAGTTCGCCCTCACCATTATCATAAGAGCCCTGACTTTTGCCAACGCCCCTGAAGTTAAACCGCAACACTGAAAATCCGCGCGCTTGAAACAATTTATATAAAGCAAAGGTAATACGATTATTCATCGTCCCTCGCTTATTGGGTTCAGGATGCAGGATGATGGCTGTTGGCGCATCTGGCCTGTTTCCTGGCATGTAACGACATTCTAACCGGCCTTCAGGCCCATTAATAATAACTTCTGGCATATAAAATCCACATTTGGTTTGAGCAGACGCTCAAAAGTTTATATACGAAGTGAAAATAAATACCAAGTATGTTGATAATTTTCTAAAGAATCTTAACTATTTTCTATCTTAACTATTTTTAACTATGTTATTTTTGTTGTAATAGCGTAACTAAATGCCAAAACTGTTAAAAATGGCTCAGAAACCGCACAGAAATGGGAAGGGAAGAGCAATGCTAGGCAAGCTTCGATCTGACTTAAAGGCAATAATGGAACGTGATCCTGCTGCGCAAGGCGTGTTTGCAGCTATTTTTTTATATCCAAGTTTTCATGTATTATTGTTCCACCGTATCGCACATCCTTTATGGAGATGGCATTTTAAATTTATTGCGCGTGCGATAATGTTGTTTGCACGCTTGCTTACAGGTATCGAAATTCACCCACAGGCAAAGATCGGTGCAGGCTTGTTTATCGATCATGGCATGGGTGTTGTGATTGGCCAAACAGCAACGGTTGGTGAGAATGTAACCTTGTATCACGGCGTCACATTGGGCGGCGTGAACCCCGCTGAAAATTCGGACACTCAGCGTGACGTAAAACGTCATCCAACTATAGGCGATAATGTGATTATTGGCGCAGGGGCACAAATTTTAGGGCCTGTAACAATTCATAAATGCGCGCGCGTTGGCGGTAATTCTGTTGTTACAAAGGATGTTGGGGAAGGAATAACAGTCGTTGGTATTCCAGCAAAACCAGTGGCAAGACGGCGGGCTAATGAGCGTTTTACCGCGTATGCGGTCTCAGATATGACTGCAACAGACCAAACAGAAAAAACACTCTCTTGGATGTCTCAGCAGATAATACAAATGCAAGAGCAGATTGAGGTGCTACAAAAACGTCAAACAGTAAACCCATCCTCTGAGCTTCATGAAACTGGTAGCGATAATACACCCAATATTAGCGAGTTGGAAAATAAATAGAGTTATCCAAGCCAATTCTTATGAGCGTTATTTATGAAAGTGCAAAAGAAAAGTGCATCTGCTTTGTTCATAAGGGTACAATTTTTTAGTTAAGTTATTTGGGGTCAGTTTATAAAGTAATGCGCCAGCCAGTTTATCTTGATTACAACGCTTCTGCACCGCTAAGGCCAGAAGCAGCTGAATATATGACTTCGTTAATGGGGCCTGCGCGCAACCCATCCTCTATTCATTCTTTTGGCAGGTCTTCCAAGCTTATTATGGAAACAGCACGCGGCGAACTTGCTGAATTAGCAGGAGGCGATGCCAGCGGATTTATGTTCACAAGTGGCGGCACAGAAGCAAATAATACAGCATTGTTAGGATTTGAGAAGGTTATCACCTGCATGGTTGAACATGATGCTGTTTTGGCGGCACGTCCTGATGCCCACAAAATAAATGTTGGAAATGATGGCGGAATTAACCTTGCTGAATTAGATTTAGCATTGCAACAGGCTAAAAATAGCGGCGGAGAAATACTAGTATCTGTGATGCTTGTTAATAACGAGACGGGCAGAATTCAGCCGATTGAAAAGCTTTTAGAGATGTGCCAATCCTATGATGTTGCGTTCCATAGTGATATGGTGCAAGCGCTTGGGAAAATCCCTATTAAATTGAACGAATGGTCACGCTCTGGTCTTGCGATGGCTAGTTTTTCAGCTCATAAAATAGGCGGCCCGCCAGGGGTTGGTGCTTTATGGATAGCGCCTGGAAGGCAGGTGCCGCAGCTTCTAAAAGGTGGCGGGCAGGAGAAGGGACGCCGTTCTGGAACAGAGAATATCTACGGTATTGCTGGGTTTGGTGCTGCGGCAAAATCTGCCTCTAACTGGCAGGATCATGCTAAACTTTGGCCTAAATGGCGCTCTGATTTTGTCTTAAAACTCCAACAAGCCTGCCCTGATATTGTGCTTACAACTAAGGATGCACCATGTGTAGATAATACGGTTAGCCTGTTATTGCCTGCGGTGTCTGCTCAGATCGCGGTAATGTCTTTAGATATGGATGGATTTGCGATTAGCTCTGGTGCTGCGTGTTCTTCTGGTAAGGTGCAGGAAAGTCATGTTATAAAAGCAATGGGGTTTGGCTCGCTGAGTAGTCATGTTATTCGTATTTCTTTTGGATGGGAGAATAGCCAAGATGACATTTCAGCTCTTGCAGATGCATTGATTGCGATATACAAACGCCATCAGGAAAAATAATTTTGATAGAAGCAGTAGGTTAGAAAATGCCTGTTATAACTTTTATAAAATCAGATAATAGTGAACATCAAATAGAAGTAAGAGACGGAGTCTCCTTAATGGAAGCAGGCCGCGATTCTAATATGGGAATCGAGGGAACCTGTGGGGGCAGCTTGTCCTGTGCCTCCTGTCATGTCTATTTCGATCAGGCTGATTATGAAAAACTAGGCGTGCCTTCGGAGGATGAGGCGGATATGTTAGATCTGTCTTTTAATCTAACGCCTACCTCACGGCTTGGTTGTCAGATTCGGGTTAGCGAAGCACTATCTGGATTACGTGTGCATATTCCTTCGGATTTCTGATAATATTGCGAGCAAGGTCTGTTTTATGTCAACTAACATGCTAAATTCTCTTGGTATTTCTAAACCTGTTTCAGAAACACGTGTGGTTGTAGCAATGTCAGGCGGTGTTGATAGCTCAGTTGTTGCCGCAATGCTAAAACAAGAAGGCTATGAGGTTATCGGAATTACGCTTCAGCTTTATGATCACGGGGTTGCCGTTCAGGCAAAAGGTGCATGTTGCGCTGGCGCAGATATTCATGATGCAAGACAGGTTGCAGCGCGCCTTGATATTCCGCATTATGTATTAGATTATGAAACCCTTTTCAAACAGCAGGTGATGGATGATTTTGCTGATTCTTATCTAGCGGGTCACACGCCAATTCCGTGCGTTAAATGTAATCAAACGGTTAAATTTAAAGATTTGCTAACAACTGCTAAAGAGCTAGGCGCTGATTGTCTTGCAACAGGGCACTATGTGCAACGACAATTACTTGACGGTCATGCTTGTTTGCGGCGCGGTATCGACCAGCAAAAAGATCAATCCTATTTTCTGTTTGCAACAACCCCAGAACAGCTTGATTATTTGCGGTTTCCTCTGGGTGCTATGACCAAGGATGCAACAAGAGAACTTGCTCTAAAATACGAGCTAAGTGTTAGTGACAAGCCGGATAGTCAGGATATATGTTTTGTTCCAAATGGGCGCTATGGAGATGTTGTGCGCCGATTAAGACCAGGTGCAATAACACCAGGTGTTATTCGCCATTTAGATGGCCGTATTCTTGGAAAACATTTAGGCGTTATAGATTATACGATAGGCCAGCGACGCGGGCTTGGTATTGGCGGGCGAAAAGATGAGGGTGAGGATAATACGCCATTATATGTGGTCGCTATAGATGCAGACGCGCATGAGGTGATTGTTGGCCCTCAACACGCCCTTGCATGCCGGGATGTGTATTTGGACGAAGTTAATTGGCTCGTCCCAAGCTTGATGGATAAAAGGGATGAGAACGTGCACGGCATAGAAGTTTTTGTTAAATTGCGGAATACAGCCCCTGCCAGTCCAGCTAAGTTGTTTTTAAATAGTGACAGCTCTGCTCATCTAGTTTTGGAAAAAGCAGAATATGGAATAGCAACAGGCCAGGCAGGTGTGATTTATGATGGAAGTGATGCTTCGCTTATGCTGGGTGGTGGCTGGATAAGTTCTGCCCCGATATCCGCGGCTTTAGCTGTTTGAAATTGATTTCAGGTTTCTTGGTTTATTTATTAAATCTGGATATTTGATAGGGCGTTGTGTGATAATGGGTGCGAGCTTGTACAAGAATGTATCATTTTTTGGCTTGACCATAACGTATGAATGGTTTTTAAACATACAAATCCAAACGACTATTATGGCGGAGTAGCTCAGCTGGTTAGAGCAGCGGAATCATAATCCGCGTGTCGGGGGTTCAAGTCCCTCCTCCGCTACCA
>ERZ802821.26-NODE-26-length-66053-cov-51.4012_pt1 | contig 66053 bp, 60 predicted proteins | sample MGYA00345648_ERZ802821 | MGnify/ENA primary metagenome ERZ802821 (study PRJEB30503, sample SAMEA104212357) | marine metagenome | biome: Westerlies Biome; feature: [SRF] surface water layer (ENVO:00010504) within the epipelagic zone...; material: water (ENVO:00002006)... | reverse complement strand
AAACAGCCTCTGGGCCGTTTTGACCCTGCGGGCTTCGCCGCTAACGCGGCTCGGTGCCAAATGCTCCAAGAGTCGCATTTGGTCGAACCAAAGGGTTCGTCCACACCGCCATCCCTGACAAAACCAAAAAAGGCCCTGACGGGCCCTTTTTCGATGTTGGCGGAGAGGGAGGGATTCGAACCCTCGATACGTTGCCGTATACACACTTTCCAGGCGTGCGCCTTCGACCACTCGGCCACCTCTCCGTGGCGCGGGATTCTAGCACATCAAAACGCCGGATGGCTTCCTAGAAACTGCGTGTTCGGATCATTCAGGCTGCGGCTTCAGTCTGCTCACAGATGACGTCTGCATCCGCGCTTCGCAGGTACTTACCCAACGGCTTTTTACCCAGCACATCAGTCGCGCCATGCACACCATCCCAAACCATTTCACCCGCTATATAGACGGTATCAACAATACCATCCGGACGATTCACCATCTGCTCGTGCTCAAAGATATCTCGGTAGACCAACTCCCGCGTCTCATCGGACTGCCAATTATCCAGTGCGTCTGGATTAATAAGCACCATATCTGCCCTCGCGCCTAGGACCAAACTTCCGGCGTCGAGGCCAAAGATATCCGCCGGATCTTTGGTTAATCGTTTGACGACCTTTGCAACCACGTCCTCCCCCTGCTCTTTCGCGAGCTTGAGCGACATTAAATTGCTATCAAAAAAGGCCATATTCGTAATGTGTGCTCCCGAATCATTGAAGCCCGGGAGCGTATTCTCATGGAGTAAAAATGCCAACGTTGAACGGTTCTCGGCATTAGCGACATCCGCATAAAACCGAAAGCTTTTATCGTAAGTGCGAAGCATATGAAGCACGAAATCGGCATCGTCACGCAACTCAATATCGATTTTGTCAAAAGCCTCACGTTCGCTGTCTGATCGCGCGCAGGATCTGTCACCCGATTTGAATAACTGGGCCCGCGACATGACCTGAGCGAAGCTCTCTCCATCCCAGTCGGCACAGGGAGCGCCATCGAAAATGAGCTTTTCAGGCTCACGAATAACCAGACTATCCGGCAATCCCCGCCTGGCTTTCCAGCTCGCAAAGTCGTCACCCGTCCTTCCATGACGCCACTCTTTTCGGAAACGCGCCACCCACTCGACGTTCCCCATCAAACGCTGCCGCCCTTCGTAATCGTCGTACTCAAGCGCGATCAATTCTGCAGTAGACGAGAGCTCCTCAAAGAGAGGGCTGACAATACCATCGGACCAGACTCGAAAGTTGGTACCCAGCGCCTGGAAGTGTAGGCGACCGTCCAAAAGCTTGCTATTAAGCAATTTTGCCACCCCGAGAAAAAGCTTTGCGGACTTAGGCGCAGCAGTCATTTCCATGGCCGACAGCGCCGACGTCTTGAGGGGCTTCCCGAATAATCGACCGCTCGTCAATGTGAAGTAAAAAAGGGCTTTTAGACGATTTTCAATGATCGGTGTCGTTTGCCAAACACGATCATACTTTCGAACCACTTTTAGTAAGCGTCGAAGCTCGTTGAACGACGCGAACTGGGTAGGAATCCGCTTCTCAGTGTGTGGATCGTTAGACAGGTAGTGAAACGGCAATCCATCTGTACTAAGACCTAGGTAACCCAGCTTCATGGCACCTTCTAAGATCGCTTCCATTTTCTGAAGTTCAACTTCGGTAGGCGCTCGACTAATACTAGCCTCAAGTCCCATTACTTCAATACGCAACATCGAATGCGGCACAAAAGCCGCAATGTTAGGACCTAAATTAAGCGTATCGAAATGAGCTAAATAATCCTCGGGATTGTCCCAGGTCATTTTTTTGGCGCAGGTCCGCAAGACTGCCTTAGGTATATTTTCGACCCGAGTAAAACAGTCGACAATAGGCTCTTGACCCTCACTCTCCTGGGCACCGAAACAGGTACCCAGACTGCAGTTACCCACCAGTACAGTCGTGGTTCCATGGCGAACCACTTCATCGAGTGCCGGTGCCACCTCGACCTCAAGATCGAGGTGCGTGTGGATATCCAACATCCCCGGAAGGAGCCATTTACCCTTTGCATCAATGACTTTTTTTGCGGCGTCATGAGGCAAATTCAGTCCACGGGCTACGATGACACCGCTGTTAACAGCGACGTCCTCTACACGCCCAGGTGTGCCTTCACCGTCGAAAACCGTTGCGCCACTAAAAAGAAGATCCCACTGCGCCATAGTGCTGCCCCGCCCCTTATTCTTGTGTGGTCAGAGGATAACGCGTTTTTGCGCGCAGCGGCTATGAGTCGCGATCGATGCTCATTGCTCATATAACCGGGTTAGACAAGGCGGCAGGGCCGCAGACGAGCGCCAGGGCGTAATATCGACGCCCCCGCGACGTTGAAAAAAGCCGACCACATGCAGCTCTGCCGGCAGGAGGGCATTTTCGAGCCGGGAGTAGAGATCTTCTACACACTGCTCGTGAAATCCTTGATGATTGCGCAGACTCGCGATCGCCCTCTCCACCTCGCGCTGATCATAGGCAGCCGAAGACATTTCGATACACAAACTGGCCCAATCGGGTTGTGCGGTCACGGGACAAAGCGAGCGAAAGCCAGAGCAGCGATAAATCTCAGTCCCCTTCGTATCACGGGGCGTGATCTGGACATCGCTTAAAGGCACTGTCGATACGTTTAACGCGCTCGGGTCAGTAGTGGTTAGTGTGACCTTTGCGCCCGTCAACGTAGATAGGTCTGCCTCAACACAGCTGACAGCAGCCTCATCGCTAACAAACTCGTGGGCATTGAGGGAATTCAAATAGAGCTTCAGCGATTTTGATTCAACCGTATAGGCACTCGATGCAGGGATAATCAGTGCGCCCACCAGGTAGCTTACGTTCTCGCCTGGTAATAGCCAGCTCAGCTCATAGCAATGCCAAATATCATGGCCGGTGCTAACATAGCGCGAGGCGTTGTCGATGCCTTCGCGTCCCGAGTGCCGATCTATCCGCTCTAAAATGTCGGGCGCGTATTGCTGCGGCGCGGCGACCTTTGTTCCTAAAACACCGGTCACATTAGGTCCTTAAACGCGTACCCGAGCCCAACAGATGCATTGCGTAAGCAAACGCGACTACGGTCAGTCCGATGAGCATGGCAAAGGAGACCGTTATGTCCACATCGCTCACACCGAGAACCCCGTAGCGAAACGCATTTACCACGTACACGAGTGGATTTATTTGCGATACGCCGGACCAAAAATCTGGCAGCAAATCAAGCGAGTAAAACACCCCGCCTAAATAGGTCAGTGGGGTCAGTACGAAGGTGGGTACAATATTGACGTCATCAAATGTGTTGGCAAAAACCGCATTGATAAGACCGCACAAAGAGAAGGCAACAGACGTCAACGCAACGACGCCCACAACAACACCCCAGTTGTGAATGTCGAGATCGGTGAAAAAGAGCGCGACTGAGGTCACAATGATCGACACCAAAATACCGCGCGACACCCCCCCGGCAGCGTAGCCTAGAACAATGACATAAGTAGGGGTTGGCGAGACCAACAGCTCTTCCACACTGTTGTTAAATTTAGCGCCAAAAAATGAGCCGACTACGTTTGCGTAGCTGTTGGTAATGATGGCCATCATAATCAGGCCCGGCACCACGAACTCCATGTAGCTAACACCGCCCATGGTACCTATGCGTTTACCGATCAAAGTACCGAAAATCAGAAAGTACAGAGACATGGTTATCGCCGAGGGAAGAAGCGTCTGCGTCCAGATGCGTAGATAGCGCCTCACCTCTTTCCTGAGAATGGTCAGAAACGCAACCCACTGCTCAAACGCACTCATGAGGCACCCTCCAGAACATTGACGAACATACGCTCAAGGCGGTTCTCTTTGTTGCGCATACTCACGACGCTCGCCCCCGCTTGGCTCAAGGCGGTAAAGACCTCAGTCAGATCTTGGCCCCGCGCCAATTCCACTTCGAGGCAGGTCGGCTCAATCGGACGCAAGTCGAAACCGGGCACAGAAAAGTTCGCCGGCAGCTCATCCTGCGTATCCAACAGGAAGGTCTCGCTGTTCAAGTCTCTCAATAAATCTTTAATGGAGCCTCGTGTCACAATCGTACCTTGATTAATAATGGCAACATTCCGACACAGCATCTCCGCCTCTTCGAGATAGTGTGTGGTCAAGATGATTGTCCGTCCCTCCGAATTAGTCTGGCGCAGAAAATCGTACATGCTGCGGCGCATCTCGATATCTACGCCCGCGGTCGGCTCATCCAGAATGAGCACACGCGGCTCATGAACAAGTGCACGCGCGATCATTAGTCGGCGTTTCATACCACCCGACAGCATCCGCATTTGCACGTGTTTTTTATCGGCAATCCCCAGCTTCTCCAGATAATAGTCCGCTCGCTTTCGGGCTATCCCGATAGGTATGCCGTAATAGCCCGCCTGGTGAATCAGAACATCTTCCACATTCTCAAACACATTGAAGTTGAACTCCTGCGGAACGATTCCAATTTGCTTCTTGGCCAGCGAGAAGTCGTCATCAATATCGATGCCGCAAATTTTCACATTGCCCTGCGTTTTGGATACCAGCGAGCTCACAATACCAATGGTCGTAGACTTACCCGCACCATTAGGTCCGAGCAGTGCGAAGAAGTCCCCCTCCTCGACTTTCAGGTCTATTCCTTTGAGTGCTTGAAACCCATTGGCATAGGTTTTTTGCAGACCGGTGATTTCTAACGCTGCCGACATGAGGGCTCCACTGTAAAACGAGCGGCGGAGTTTAACTAAAATACGGCGGATTATCGAAACCTTTACAAGAATGCTTGACGGCAAAGAGCAGGATTACTACTATGCGCCACCTTGCGAAGTACAGTACGTGCAGCACGTTCAGTCCCCTTCGTCTAGAGGCCTAGGACACCGCCCTTTCACGGCGGGAACAGGGGTTCGAACCCCCTAGGGGACGCCATTTAATGCGGGAATAGCTCAGCTGGTAGAGCGCAACCTTGCCAAGGTTGAGGTCGCGAGTTCGAATCTCGTTTCCCGCTCCAATTTTTTTCTTCATGCTCAGTCGGAAGTGCGTACAATACGTCGCGTTACCGCGCAGTCGCGCCTTGAAGAGCAGTTAGTATGACTGATTATTCTCCCGCTGAACTCGATACGCTGGCACTGCATGCCGGTGGCAAGCCCGACCAGGCGACTGGCGCACGGGCAACGCCAATTTACCAAACCGCTGCCTATTGTTTCCCCGACTCTGACTACGCGGCCGCATTATTCAATATGGAGCGTCCCGGGCATGTTTACTCACGTCTGAGCAATCCAACAACCGCGGTTCTTGAAGAGCGCATTGCCGCCATGGAAGGCGGAGTGGGCGCCATTGCGACTGCCAGCGGACAAGCCGCACTTCAACTGGCCATCATGACCATGATGGATGCTGGATCGCATATCGTTGCCTCGAGTGCCCTCTATGGCGGCAGTCACAACTTATTGGCCTACACACTTCCTCGCTTTGGTATCACTGCAACTTTTGTTGACGCCCGCGACGAAAACGCCATTAGAGACGCTATCCGTCCCGAAACAAGATTACTCTTTGGCGAAACGGTGGGAAATCCTGGTCTCGATGTCTTAAACATCCCCCTGGTCGCCGAAATCGCACATGAGCATGGCATCCCACTGCTGGTCGATTCGACCTTCACTACTCCCTATTTGATCAAACCTTTCGAACTGGGTGCCGATCTTATTATGCATTCGGCAACGAAGTTTCTTAGTGGTCACGGCATCGTTATTGGGGGCTTGCTGGTTGATGGCGGCCGTTTTGACTGGGATGCCTCAGGTAAATTCCCGCAACTAACCGAGCCTTATGAAGGCTTTCATAACCTCGTTTTCACTGAGGAATTCGGACCGGCTGCGTTTATTTCGCGAGCGCGCAAGGAGGGCTTACGCGACTTTGGTGCCTGTCAGAGCCCCACCAGTGCATTTTATATTTTACAAGGCATGGAAACACTGGGTGTGCGAATGGAAAAGCACATTGCCAATACTCGGACAATCGTCAACTTCCTAAACGATAATGAAGCGGTGGCAGCTGTAGCGCATCCCGAACTCGCGTCGCACCCAGATCACGAGATAGCAAAAGCGCAGCTGCCGCGAGGTGCAAGTGCAGTCTTCACTTTTGAGATTAAAGGCGGTCGCGAAGCCGGCATCGCGTTCGTCAACGGCCTAAGCCTATTCTCTCACCTTGCCAACGTCGGTGACGCCAAATCTCTGGTCATTCACCCTGCCAGCACCACGCATTTTAGAATGGATGAGGCCGCCTTACGCGCTGCAGGCATCGGAGAGGGAACGATACGACTGTCGATTGGACTGGAAGATCCCAAAGACCTCATTGCCGACCTGAAGGCGGGACTCCGTGCGGCCTCGAAGGTAGTGGGAGACCGACATTCATGAACATCTCGATAGACGGAAAGCAGGTCTACGTCTACACCAACAATAAAGAGATTGATCCGGCGCGACAGTCGGTCGTTTTTGTACACGGCGCCGGGTTTGATCACAGCGTATGGACCCTGTTCGCACGTCACTTCTCCCGGCATAACTGGAACGTGCTTGCAATTGACCTGCCAGGACATGGTCGATCAGGAGGTGACTCCTTGACATCGATAGAAGCCATGGCCACGTGGATAATCGCCGTCATTGACAGCTGCGGCATAGCCCAGAGCGCCCTCGTAGGCCACAGTATGGGTAGTTTAATCGCACTCGAGACTGGTGCTAGGCTTGGTACCAGAGCCTCTAAGGTTGTCCTCATTGGATCGATATCGCCAATGCCCGTATCTGATCCGATTCTCGATGCGACAGCCAATAAGCCTAGTACCGCACATTCGATGCTCACGTCATTTAGTTTTAGTAAAAACAATCTGATGGGAGGGAATCCGAACCCGGGCATGTGGATGGTCAGTGACAGCATGCGTCGCTATGAAGACGAGCAACAAGCCGCGCTTGATTTAGATATGCGTGCATGCAATCAGTATCAGCGTGGCTTGGAAGCCGCCGGTGAGATTACAGCACCGACCCTTATGCTGCATGGCGATGCCGACCGGCTCACACCATTGAAAGCAACTCAGCCACTTTTGAAGGCACTCAAACAGGGCCGAATGGACGTGGTGCCTGGCTCAGGCCACTCGCTTATGGTTGAAGACCCCAATCATGTCCTCGACCAACTCAGACTCCATCTAGGTTAGTAACCCACAATGACAAAGACGATCACCCTCCTCGATGGCGGATTGGGCCAAGAGCTCATCAAACGCAGCACTGCGCCACCCCACCCGCTCTGGTCCACACATGTGATGATGACTGAGCCAGAGTTAGTATCGGCCGTCCACAAAGATTTTTGCGAGGCAGGTGCTAGAGTCATTTGTTTAAACACCTACGCGGTCAGCCGTTTTCGTCTTAACACTTATGTGCCCGATGAGTCGCTCGAGAATATGCTCGCACTGTCTCACCGTGTGGCGGCGGCGGGAATAGAGGCCGCAAATTGTTCGGAGCCCGTCTCAGTGGTCGCCTCGCTACCCCCACTTAACGCCTCCTATGACCATACTGTGGCGCCGAATCATGAAAGCGCCTACGAGCAATATCAGGAGCTTATTCAGCTCCAAAAGCACCGAGTCGATGGTTTTTTATTAGAAACCATGAGCAATATGGCCGAGGCAACTGCAGGTGCTAAAGCCATTCAGGACGAGCACGTCATCGGCGCTGTAGCGTTTACCCTTAGCGACAGCGACCCGAGCATCCTTCGCTCAGGAGAATCATTAGAAGACGCCATAACAGCGGTGAAACCCTATGAGCCCTCGGCTATCTTAATTAACTGCTCGGTTCCCGAAATCGTGACAGACGGTATGAAAATAGTTGCCAAATCGGGAATCCGATTCGGTGGGTATGCCAACGGCTTCACTTCTGTCGAGGCCCTGGTACCTGGCAGCACTGTCGATCGTCTGTCACAGCGCAAGGACTTAGGGCCTGAAGAATATCTAGCGTTTGTTATCGAATGGCTGAACATGGGCGCTGATATCATTGGCGGTTGCTGTGAAATTGGTCCCGCTCACATTGCCACTATTGCGGACTACTGTAAGCATCAGGGGATTGCTACCACCGCCACGATAGCTCCCTGACTATTCGTCTTTCTTCAAATCAATCGAGAGACTATTGATACAGTAGCGCAAGCCGGTATCTGTTGGCCCATCGGGAAAAACGTGGCCTAAATGGCCACCGCAAGCCTGACACAAGACTTCGGTTCGCAGCATCCCGTGGCTAGCATCGCGTTCCTCATCAATGACGTTCGGCGCAGCCGGTTTATCGAAGCTGGGCCAACCGCAGCCGGCATCGAACTTACTTTCCGACTCAAAGAGAACTTCACCACAACCTCTGCAGGTATAAACACCTCGCTCTGTGGTGTTCCAGTATTCACCCGTAAAAGCTCGTTCCGTACCCTTTTGTCGAAGCACGTGGTATTCGTCAGGCGTCAATTTGCCACGCCAATATGCATCGTCCTTGTCTGTCATTACCATCTCCTTATAACCCTACTGAGTTCGATATGGGGTTTCTGCGCCGCAGTTCAATGAACGTGTCCTACACCTGCGGCAGTTAGTATTTGAACTAAGTCTGGACGCGGCTCACTCAGCGTTACCCGTAAGTCGCTGATTTGGTGGCGCAGACGATAGTGTTCACGCAACGATTCAAATGTTTGGCTCACGGGCGCGCTCTGCCACACACGGCGAAAATGCGCATCATCCTCTACGATACAACTGACCGCCGAGATCGCTTTGTCCAGCGCATTAAGCTTAGTCAACGCGTCAATCTGAGCCAACGTGTCACCCCGAGCTGGCGTGTCAACCCGAGCTGGCGTGTCGACTCTGGACAGCCCCGAAACATCGAGCACCATCGGAACCTCGTCGGTTACGTCTGCTCGGACTTCTGACTCGCTGATACCCAAGGCACTTACCAGTGAGTCAATCAAATAGTCAGTAGCGTTGATTTTAGCGTTGGTTGAGTAGCCAGCGATGTGAGGCGTCGCAAGAGCGACTTTAGATACGAGCTCAGCTGATATCTTAGGCTCGCCCGGCCACGTATCGATAACTAAAGTCACACCTCTTGACGCCAAGTCAAGAAGTGCACCGGTTGTCACGAGTCCCCCTCGTCCAGCGTTAATGAACAGCGCGTCATCTCTGATGCACCCCACCCGTGTGCTATCAATCAAATTTTGGCTTGGATGTGGATAGTCACCATGCAGCGAAGCATGCAGAGAAACAATCGGACAGCCTAGTGCGTCCTCGAGGCAGACATGCTCAACACCGGCGGTGACATTGTGCACGAACGGGTCGTACACCATCACGCGCGCACCCAAAGCAACCAGACGAGCAGCCAATGCATGACCGACATGGCCATAGCCCACCAGGCCAACAATCTCACCGGCCAGTAAGGCGGGTAAGCGATGGCAAGACGCAATCGCTGCCAAAACGTAGTCGCCAACGGCGGCCGCATTACACCCTTTCGCGTCCGCAAAGCCGATATTTCGGTACTTTAGATAGTGGGTATCAATATGATCTACGCCTGAACTGGCGGTCCCGACAAAGCGCAGGTGAGCACTCGCCAATAGCGTAGCGTCAACACGCGTAACCGTCCGAGTGAGCAGTGCATCAGCGTTCCCTAGACTAGCGGCCGACACATCGCCACCCGCAATGGGTACGAGCTCGATGGGTAATGCTGATAAGCGCGGTGTTACTCGAATAGCACTGTCAATTACCACCTTAGGCCTAGGCTGCGTCTTTGACATCACACTCTCAAGGATAAAGCGGCTAACGCTTGATTGAAGCGCGAGGCTCTCGGTGGAAGCCCGTTCGTACGTAACAAGCTTACCTTTGTTGTAACCGCCTCGTTGAAGATTTGGATTGCGGGGTCATCTGAGCTAATCATCAGATTATCCACGCTGACGGTAAACGCTAATCCAAGGCTCTCGCAGAACAACGCTTCGATAGCTTGCGGCGTAACCTCCACGCTGAAAAAAGCAGCCTGCTCTCGTTCATCACGCCCATCGGGTGCGTACCAGTACCCGTAGTCGGGTAGCCTGCGCCTAATGGCACCTGCAACACACCAATGAGCGACTTCATGTAGCGCGCTGCGCCCAAAATCCTCACGGAAAAACACGGTCGATGGCTGACCCGGGGCAAAGAAGGGCTCATCAGCGCCCCCTCGTAATATTGTATTCTCCGGTCTCTGAAATAAACCATCAAAGGTCTTCACGAGTGCACTGCTAAGAATGGATTCCTGCAAGACCTAACCTACTTTCTTAACTCTATACATAAATCGATCGGCAATCTGCTCACACTCGAGGAGTTGGTGCCCCAAGAAATCACAGAATTTCGCAACGTCGCGACGAGTAGATGGATCCGTCGCGCTCAGACAAATAACGTCGCCTACGGACGCCTTGCGCATCGCCGCATGGAGCATCATGACAGGCTCGGGACACCGGAGCCCTAAGGCATCAATTTGATACTCCATGAGAGGAGCTTACGACGATGCCGCTAGGGCTTCTTAAAGCGGAGCGTCATCCTGTCGCTCTCACCAATTGCCGCATATTTTTCTCGATCGTTGTCGCCTTCACGAAAACTAGGCGGTAGCGTCCAAACACCGCCGGGGTAGTCTTTTGTGTCCTTCGGATTCGCGTTTATGTCGCTTCTGCCATCGAGTACGAAACCCGCTGCCTCAGCCAGCGCGATCACCTTGGCCTCAGGGACATAGGCGGTGCGCTTCATCTGGTCCAATCCCATACCGTCAGTACCGCGATGCTGAACCACACCAAGGGTGCCACCGGACTTCAACACGCGAAAAATATCTGCAAGTGATGCGTCCGCACTGCCAGCCCGGAGCCACGAATGTACGTTCCGAAAGACCAATGCCATATCGACTGTTCCGGCTTCAACATTTAAGGGCATGGCGGGTGGTTGCATGACACGGACATCAACGGCCGAGTAAACATCGTTATCCGCGCCTAATTTCTGCAGGTAACCACCAAGACTACGACGACCGTAGGCACTGCTATTCGGAGATGCGTGGCCGGCTATCATCCTGCCATGGTCCTTCAGCAGCGGCGCGAGGATTTCGCTGTACCAACCACCACCGGGAGATACCTCGAGGACGGTCATATCGGGGGTCAAACCAAAAAATGTGAGCGTCTCCTGAGGACGTCTGGCAGCATCTCGCGCTTTATTGCCCTCCGATCGATGCTCTCCCGTTAAGGCTGCATCCCAAGCTAGCTCTTTGTGCCCATCTGCAAAGGCCAAAGAGCTCATCAAAGCAACGGCGATCCATGTTATTTGTTTCATAGTCAACTCCTATCGACAATGTTGCGTATAGACATCACATTACGCGGTGGCCATGATGATAACCGCTAGACGCAACGAAGGGCATACATGCAACAACAATACGTGATCACATTCGCGGGCGCCGATCGGACAGGTCTAGTAGAGACACTGGCAGATCTCGTCAAAGTGCACGGCGGTGACTGGCAGCGGAGTGAATTAGCTAGGCTCGATGGGGCCTTTGCAGGCGCCATACTTGTTCATCTGTCTACAGAGGGATTTACCACTCTAAAGTGCGCTATCAAGGATACCGGAACGGCCGACTTGGTCGTACAGATTACACCCTCAGTATCGCAGCCTCAGCTAGAGCCCAATCTTCATCTGAGCCTCACCGGCCCCAACCGACCAGGTATCGTCTATGAGATCACACACGAGCTCGCTGAATTAGAGGTCAATATTCTTCATTTTACGTCACGTGTTGAGAGCGCGGCCTGGTCGGGCGAGCCGCTTTTCATGGCCCATATAGAAGCCTATGCGCCGGCACACCTTGAGGTCGATGCACTGCGGGAGCGGCTCGACGTGATCGAAGACAAAATGACCTTAGAAATCGATATTGAGTCGCGGTAGACCTACGACTTACGACGCATAAAGCGCAGCAGCAACGCAGCGGGAACGGCTGTAAGGATTAGCAGTCCAACACCCTGAATACTGAGCCAGACGTAGCCCAATAAAGCATCCGACGATACGCCCACGATATCGACAGCCCCCCAGATGAGAGCCAGTGTCGCTAACACGCCGAGCGATGCTGTTCGCAGTGCTTTGACATATTTGCGGCTTAACACCTATGCCGCCTCAAATAATAGGCGTCGTTGATACGACGTCCCCATTCTGCCCTCGGTGGCGCAATGCGTGATCTATTAAAACCAGAGCCAGCATCGCCTCGGCTATCGGCACTGCGCGCAAACCAACGCAGGGATCGTGTCTACCTGTCGTGACGACCTCGGCTTCCTCACCCATGACATCAATGGATTGGCCGGGAACCTGAATCGACGAGGTTGGCTTAAGCGCTATCCCCACCGTGATGGGTTGACCACTCGAAATCCCACCCAAAACACCACCAGCATGATTACTCAAAAAACCATCTGCCGTCAGCTCGTCTCGGTGTTCGGTTCCGCGCTGTTGAACCACGGAAAACCCCGCACCAATCTCGACGCCTTTCACCGCATTAATGCCCATCATGGCCGATGCGATGTCTGCATCAAGTCGGTCAAAAATGGGCTCGCCCCAGCCCGGGGGCAAGCCATCTGCTACCACCTCAAGCTTTGCACCAACCGAATCGCCATCGCGACGGATCTGTGTCATGAAAGCCTCGAGCTCGGGTATCAAGCCCGCATCCCCGCAAAAAAACGGGTTTGTCTCTACCAAATCCCAGTCTGTTTGGCTCACCGTCAGAGGTCCAAGTGCGCTTAGACATCCCCGAATGGACACCCCATACCGCTCTTTCAGCCACTTCTTTGCCACGGCCCCTGCAGCCACACGCATTGCCGTTTCGCGTGCAGAGGACCTGCCGCCGCCACGATAATCCCTGACACCGTATTTTTGTTGATATGTGTAGTCTGCGTGTGCCGGACGAAAAACGTCTTTGATTTTACTGTAGTCCTTGGACTTCTGATCGGCATTCATGATCAATAGACCGATAGGGGTACCCGTAGTTTTACCTTCAAACACACCGGACAAGATTTGCACCTCGTCGGGCTCTTTACGCTGCGTAGTGAACCGAGACGTACCGGGCTTACGCCGATCGAGGTCAGGCTGCAGGTCTGCGGCACTTAACTCGAGTCCCGGCGGACACCCATCAATGACGCAACCCAGCCCTAGACCATGGCTTTCACCAAATGTCGTGACAGTAAACAGACGACCAAATGTATTACCCGACATGCCTCATTCCTAAATTCACTTACTTTCCCCGCCGTTGAACGAGGTCTTACCTGCCCATTGTGCCAGATCTTGAGCCATAAAAGCGGCGACACCATGACCCCCTTGCTCCAAATCCACCCATGTCGGATGAAGACAGGGGTCTAGTTCGTCCAGCGCGTCTTGACTATTGCCCACTTCCAAAAGCAAGAGGCCTGTACTCCGAAGCAAACGCGCCGCATCGTGAAGCAGCACCCGGACTAAATCTAAACCATCATCCCCGCCAACGAGTGCTAAACCCGGCTCATGCCGATATTCTGGGGGAAGATCCGCCATATCGTGAGCGTCAACATACGGGGGATTTGCTATAACAATATCGACCGAATCATCGGCACACCATGCCAACAAATCACCCTTCACTATGCCGTCGACTGGGTGGCGTTGACTGTTTTCTTGTGTCAAAGCAAGCGCCGCATCATCTAAATCGCTCAGTACGACCGTAGCATTTGGGAAAACCAGCTTAGCCAGCATTCCCAAACTGCCCCCTCCACAACACACGTCTACAATGACCGCTGGTTGCTCGTCCTGAAACCACGGCGCAAAGCCATTTAAAATGATCTCGGCAATCGGAGATCTCGGAACTAACGCTCTGCTATCCGCCTTAAAACACAAGGGTCCGAGATACGCCTCGCCTGTCACATAGGCCAGAGGTAAGCGGTCGCCGCATCGCTGTTTAAGGAGTACACCCAGGGTTGCCGATGCATCGTCGGGAAAAGCGCGTTCAAGCACCTCTGTACCCGTATTGAACGGTGACAATCGAGCTGCCGCTAAGACCAAGGCAACCGCCTCATCGTGCGCTGATTCATAGCCGTGCCCGAAAAAGACATCCGCCTTCAAAAGAGCGGTTTCGGTCTGCAGCAAAATCTCGCGGAACGTCGGCAAAACCCAAGCACCTCGGCCAAAAGAGCATGGTAACATCCGCGCCTTCTGGAGGAGAGTTACATGGAACAACACTGGGAAAAAATTATTGAGGCTGTTGGAGAAGACCTCTCTCGGCCTGGACTACAGGATACACCTAAGCGCGCGTCAGAAGCATTCAAATTCCTCACTCATGGTTATCAGCAAAACCTGCATGAGGTGACTAATGGTGCGCTGTTCCCCAGTGACTCCAGTGAAATGGTGTTGGTTCAAGACATCGAGCTGTACTCGTTGTGCGAACACCATCTACTCCCCTTTGTTGGACGGTGTCATGTCGCCTACCTCCCTCGCGGTAAGGTACTCGGTCTATCAAAGGTGGCGCGAATTGTGGACATGTTTGCCCGTCGCCTTCAAATACAAGAGCAACTCACTGTTCAAGTCGCAGAGTCCATTAGCGAAGTGACGGGCGCCGACGATGTCGGTGTCATTATCGAGGCTGAGCATATGTGTATGATGATGCGCGGCGTCGAGAAGCAAAATTCAGCAACTAAGACCTCAGCTATGCTCGGGTCGTTTCGGGACGACGCAAAAACCCGCGAAGAGTTCCTATCGCTACTCAGCTTACCGTCGCTGCGGCGTCGCTAGGCAATTGTCCGGTCTGAAAGAAGTTCTCCAGGATTGCGGACAGTGCCTGAACATCGCCCTCCATATGGAAGTGATGTGGCCCGCGGATAGTCAGCTGACTAAACCGTGGAGTGAGAAGCCCGATGCCCCTGATGCGCTCCTGGGACTCGCTGCTTGCAAAAAAACCTGCATCACCGGTAATGACGGCAACAGGGCAAACCATCGACCGATAAAATGAGTTTGAGGTTTCCTCTGAGAGCTTGATGGTACTGCTGCCTAGTAACTTGGGATCACTCAGCAGCAACCAGCCCTCGTCCAATTGACGCAAAGCCCTCGGCGCCAATACCTTGGCATTATCCCGGGTAAACCCGTAGCGTGAGCGCGCCTGAATAAACTCCTCTACAGAGGAAAAAATGCGCGGTGGTTTAGACAGGTAACGCCGCCTCTCTGACAGCGAATTTCGAAATAATTCGGCCCCATTGTCGTTCTCAAATGACCGTGAAATCATGCCATCAAGCATACACAAACTAGCGCATCGATCACCCAGAGCCACGGCCAGCACACCCGCTACGGCAGCGCCCCGACTGTGTCCCACCACGTGGACTTGTTGCACATCCAGCTGATCAATGATCGCAGCTAGCTGCGGGATATCGTCCCAAATATGATAGTTGGCATCCGCAGAGCGGTGGCTGCTGAAGCCGTGACCGGAAAGATCGAGCGCCACAACGTAAAAATTGCTCAACAAGGGCGCGAGGATTGAAAAGCTTAGGGCGTTATCGAGCCAGCCATGAATGACAAATACCATGGGATTTGCCGAGTCGCCCCAAGCGAGCCCCCGGTAGGTCAGTCCGTCTGCCTCAAAGCTCAGTTCGGTAGGCTCTGCTATCACAAAAGGAGACCTCTGGGCGCATGATGAAGTAGCTCACCGCCACCCCTGCAAGGCGCCGTGAGGCGGATAAGCGCAAAACCACTCGGCTCCAGCGGCGAAAAATCGTCAGTATCGCACCACACATCAATGAGTTGGGACAGATAAGGCTGATGCCCTACGAGCAGCTGATGAGGCTGACTCTCGTCAAGGTAGGCGCCGGAGATGTAGTCGTCACAATTGGGCGCTAACAGATCTGATGCGACTCGCCACTGAAAGCCGAGATCTTCGTCCAGCAAGGTTGCCGTCTGCAGAGTGCGAGCTAGAGGACTGTGTAAGCAGAGCGCAGGGAAATCCATCCCGGATTGTTCACAGACACGCCGATAGAGCTGCGCGGTCTCTTTGACATGACTGACACCGCGCGGCGTCAGTTCGCGCTGGGCGTCGAGCGAGGCGTAACCCGCCTCACCGTGACGCCACAACGTGACTAACATGTCATGCGCTCATCTCGACAAGCAGTTTATTCATACGTGATACATAACTCGCAGGGTCATCCAGCTGTGAGCCCTGTGCCAGCGTGGCTTGGTCGAGCAAAATAAGAGCCAGATCCGCAAACCGATCCTCGTCTTGCTCGCTATCCATCCTCTTAACCAGGCCGTGGCTAGTATTAACCTCTAAAATAGGGTCACTATCCGGCAAATCCTGACCCGCAGCCTCGAGTATGCGTCGCATCTGAGCGCCCAACTCGTGCTCACCAACCACTAGGCAGGCAGGAGAATCAGTTAGCCGCAACGTTGGCCTCACCTCACTTACCCGTCCATCCAGTGCAGCTTTCAGCCGCTCCAGTAAGCCCTCGTTTTCACTTTTTGCCGCCTCAAGCTCAGCTTTCTCTTCCTCCGTACTGTCACCAAGATCGAGCTCCCCCTTAGCAATATCCTTGAGAGGCTTTCCATCGAACTCGTTCACGTGTCCCATCAGCCAGTCGTCGATACGATCCGAGAGGAGCAACACCTCGATGCCCTTCTTGCGAAACACTTCGATATGGGGACTATTTTTAGCTGTGACATGATTATCAGCCGCAACGTAGTAAATCGCATCCTGCCCTTCTTGCATGCGCGACACATAGTCCGTGAGGGAGACGTTTTGCGTGGATTCATCCGTATTGGTGGAGGCAAACCTCAGTAGCGCCGCAATTTTCTCCCGATTGGCGAAGTCCTCTCCCGGACCTTCTTTCAAGACATTACCAAAGACTTCCCAGAATGACTGGTAGTTTTCAGCATCAGACTTGGCCATCTTGCCGAGCATGTCTAACACGCGTTTAGTCACCGCATTTCTCAGGGAATCCACCTGAGGGCTCTGCTGGAGAATCTCGCGCGAAATATTCAGCGGTAGATCCTGTGAATCCAGCACACCTTTTACAAAGCGCAAATACAGCGGCAGAAATTGTTCAGCATCATCCATGATGAACGTGCGCTGAATATAGAGCTTGAGCCCGCGAGCGCCCTCTCGGTTCCAAAGATCAAACGGCGCTTGACTGGGAATGTAGAGCAACGAGGTGTAGTCGAGTTTGCCCTCTACACGATTATGGCTCCAGCTCAGCGGATCCTGATAGTCACTGGACACATGACGGTAGAATTCCTTGTACTCATCGTCACTGACATCTGACCGACTTCGCGTCCACAATGCCTTAGCTTCGTTGATGCGCTCTAATTTGGGCTCAGACGCGGCTTCGTCATCGTCCCCCGATGCCGGAGGTGTTTGCTCAAGCATCATTACGGGCACCGAAATATGGTCGGAGTATTTTTTAATGACCGTTCGAACGCGCCAGGGTGAGGCGAATTCTTCAGCGTCGCTATTCAAATGCAGAATGACTGACGTACCAGCAACATCGCGGTCTGCCTCATCTACGCTAAACTCGTCCTCACCCGTTGACTCCCAGCGCGTTGCGCTGTCCTCACCGGCTCGTCGAGAGATAACTTCGACACGGTCGGCAACGATGAACGACGAATAAAAACCGACACCAAACTGTCCGATTAACTGGCTGTCTTTTTGCTGATCACCACTAAGTTGCTCCATAAAAGCCGCGGTACCTGACTTCGCTATCGTGCCAAGATTCTCAATGACATCATTGCGGGACATACCGATGCCGTTATCATGAATGGTCAGTGTCTTCGCGTCTTCGTCAACATCGACACGAATTTCATAGCCCTCACTGCCCACATCGAGTGCGCCGTCTGCAACCGCCGCGAAACGCCTCTTATCAATGGCGTCTGACGCGTTTGAGATCAGTTCACGAAGGAAGATCTCGCGATTGGAATACAGCGAATGAATCATCAGCTGAAGCAGTCGTTTAGCTTCAGTTTGAAATCCCATGGTTTGCTTTGAGGACATGTCCCGCTCCTGTTTTTTAACGTAACCAGACACATGGGGGGAGGAACTGGATAATTCAAGACAGTCAGCGCGAAAATCTGCTCATTGAGCAAAAAAAAACCCGCTTAAAGCGGGTTTTAATTTCTCAGCTACAAAGTCACCAGCCTGTAATTTCAGCCATGGCGCTTCCAATATCAGCGAGTGAACGCACTGTCTTGACACCAGCATCCTCTAGCGCAGCAAATTTCTCATCAGCGGTACCCTTGCCGCCCGAGATGATGGCTCCAGCATGCCCCATTCGCTTTCCTTTAGGGGCTGTTACGCCTGCTATGTAGGAAACGACGGGTTTTGTCACATTCGCTTTGATAAAGGCGGCAGCTTCCTCTTCAGCCGACCCACCAATTTCCCCAATCATAACGATTGATTCAGTCGCCGAATCCTCTTGGAACAGCGCGAGGATATCGATGAAGTTAGAACCTGGAATCGGGTCACCACCAATCCCTACGCAGGTCGATTGGCCAAAACCAGCATCGGTAGTCTGCTTAACGGCTTCATAGGTCAGCGTTCCAGAGCGGGAAACGATCCCGACCTTGCCTGGAAGGTGAATATGCCCCGGCATGATACCAATCTTGCACTGTCCCGGCGTAATGACTCCGGGACAATTTGGCCCAATCAGGCGGACACCTAACTCATCGCAGCGTACTTTTGCGTCAAGCATGTCCAGCGTTGGGATGCCCTCCGTTATGCATACGATCAACTCAATACCCGCATTGGCGGCTTCTAGAATGGAGTCTTTACAAAACGGCGCCGGTACATAGATCACAGACGCGTTTGCCCCCGTCTGATAAACCGCGTCACCCACCGTGTCAAAAACAGGAAGATCAAGGTGTGTCTGTCCGCCCTTACCGGGCGTAACGCCACCCACCATCTGCGTACCGTAGGCAACAGCCTGCTCTGAGTGGAATGTGCCCTGAGAACCTGTAAATCCCTGACAAATAACACGCGTATTTTTATCAACCAAAATGCTCATGCAGCACCTCCAGCAGCAGCAACTACCTGCTGAGCCGCATCAGTCAGACTGGTTGCAGCGATAATATTAAGTCCACTTTGTGCTAGCACTTCCCGTCCCAGCTCCGCATTATTGCCCTCTAAACGGACCACTACCGGCACCTTGACACCCACTTCATTGACGGCGCCAATAACACCCTCTGCAATTAAATCGCACCGGACAATACCGCCAAAAATATTGATAAGAACAGCCTGAACATTGTCGTCGCTGAGAATGATTTTGAACGCCTCAGTGACACGTTCCTTGGTTGCACCACCGCCAACATCTAAGAAATTAGCGGGCTGACCACCATGCAGCTTCACAATATCCATGGTTCCCATCGCAAGCCCTGCACCATTGACCATGCACCCGATATTTCCTTCAAGCGCGACATAGTTGAGCTCCCAAGACGCAGCAGCCGCCTCACGCTCGTCTTCTTGAGACGGGTCATGCATCGCCTGCAGATCCTTGTGTCGGTAAAGCGCGTTAGAGTCGACGACGACTTTGGCGTCTAGGCAATGCAGATTTCCTTCGTCAGTAATGACGAGCGGATTGACCTCTATGAGAGCAAGATCTTTATCCTTAAAAAGATTGGCTAAGCCGTTGAAAATATTTACAAATTGCTTTACTTGAACGCCCTTCAAACCAAGTTTGAATGCGAGCTCACGCCCCTGAAAAGGCTGCGGGCCGACAAGTGGATCGATCGTCGCTTTGAGGATCTTTTCGGGGGTCTCTTCGGCCACCTTCTCGATCTCCACACCACCTTCAGTTGATGCCATAAACACGATCCGACGTGTCGACCGATCGACCACAGCACCCAGATAGAGCTCATCCGAAATATCCGTGCACGTTTCCACCAAAATCTTGGAAACGGGCTGACCATTAACGTCCGTCTGATAGGTCACTAGGTTTTTACCTAGCCACATTTCGGCAAATGCACGCGCTTCTGCCGGAGAGTCAACCAATTTCACGCCGCCCGCTTTGCCTCGACCACCGGCATGGACCTGGGCTTTAACCACCCACTTGTCGCCACCAATCGCCAAAGCCGCGGCCTCAGCCTCTTCTGGTGTAGCAACAGCCTGTCCACTAGAAACGGGCAAGCCGTACTCCGCAAACAGTGCCTTGCCCTGATATTCGTGCAAGTTCATACATCCCCCTTTGTGAATTGACGTGAGCAACGCGCGGGCGCTACTCCGACCCAAGTCAACGTGGACTCAGGATTTTGATGTGTTAACGGCGTTTACGATTTGGCATGTGTATGGCGATCCCATCGACGGCTAATGCCGCTTCATGGACTGCCTCCGACATCGTAGGATGACCAAAGACCATAAGCTGTAAGTCCTCAGCACTGCCACCAAACTCCATCGTGATTACTAACTGCTGAACAAGGTCTGCTGCCGATGGACCAATTGCGTGTGCACCGATAATCCGATCCGTTTTCGCGTCGGCAATAATCTTTACGAAGCCCTCTGTTTCACCGCTCGCAAGAGCACGTCCTATGGCTGCAAATGGAAATGAGCCCGCCTTGTAGTCAACACCTTCGGCTTTTAACTCCTGCTCTGTCTTCCCAACAGCCGCAATCTCAGGGTGCGTATAGATAATCGACGGCACACAGTCGTAGTTGAGCTGCACCGCTTTTCCATGGATTCGCTCTGCTACCATGACGCCCTCTTCGGATCCCTTGTGCGCCAGCATAGGACCTCGAACAATATCGCCAACCGCCCAAACTCCGGGTGCCTCCGTGGCGCAGGCGTCATTCACAAACACAAAGCCTCGCTCATCAACGGTCACACCAGAATCACCAGAGAACACGTCACGCGTGCGTGGCCGGCGGCCTACCGCAACGATTAGGCGATCGAACTCCGCGGATTTCTCTTCCCCTTTTTCTGTGTAGGTAACTGTAACTGCGTTGTTTTCCACGCGTGTCCCGGTTACCAGTGCGTTCAGCCGGATATCAAGACCTTGTTTTTTAAAGACCTTTGCCGCTTCCTTGCTGACTTGCGTATCCATCGTCGGTAGAAACGTATCTAACGCCTCAAACATGACAACATTGGACCCAAGCCGGCCCCAGACACTGCCCAGTTCGAGTCCAATAACACCAGCCCCAATGACACCTAGACGTTCGGGAACCGCATCAAATAGAAGCGCTCCAGTGCTGTCTACAATTACCTGATCGTCGGTCGGCGCGGGCGGAATCGTTACCGGCTCTGATCCGGAAGCCAATACAACATTGTCAGCCGAGATTACCGACTGGCTGCCGTCGGAGTCAGTTACCTCAACCTTTCGCCCCGCTAGTAGTCTGCCTCTGCCTTGCACTACCGTTACCCCATTGTGCTGGAGCAGTGAAGATACGCCACCGGTTAGCTGAGAGACGATCTTATCCTTGCGTTTCATCATCGCCGCAATATCGATACTGGGACTGCCAACACCAATGCCATGCACGGAGAAATGATCCCGTGCTTCGGTAAATTTATGCGAACTATCCAACAAGGCCTTTGACGGGATACAGCCAACGTTCAAGCAGGTACCGCCGAATACAGGGGCGCCCTTGGCATCGCTGGAGACTTCAACAACCGCTGTATTCAATCCTAATTGCGCGCACTTAATAGCGCAGACGTAGCCCGCCGGACCTGAACCAATAATAATGACATCGTATGAATCGCTCATATCAATTATCCCTTTACAGCTGAAGCAAGATGCGCGATGGATCTTCGATCAAATCCTTGACCGTAACCAAAAACTGTACTGCTGTTTTTCCATCAATGAGACGGTGGTCGTAGGACAGTGCCAAATACATCATTGGGCGAACAACAACCTCCCCGTCGATCGCAACAGGACGATCTTTTATGGTGTGCATACCCAAAATTGCTGTTTGAGGTGGATTAAGAATTGGCGTCGACAGCAGCGATCCAAATACGCCACCGTTGGAAACCGTAAACGTACCACCGGTCATATCATCAATCGTCAACTTCTTATCGCGAGCCTTTAGACCCAAATCGCGAATAGCAGCCTCGACGTCAGCAATACTCATAAAGTCAGCATCTCTAAGAACAGGCACAACAAGGCCATCATCCGTTGAGACAGCGACACCAATATCCTGGTATCCGTGGTACACCACATCATTACCATCGATGGACGCATTGACTTCGGGGAAGCGTTTTAGCGCCTCACAACATGCTCTAACAAAAAAACCCATGAACCCCAGGCGTGTTCCGTTATGTGTTTTTTCGAACTGGTCTTTGTACTGCGAGCGCAACCGCATCAACGGCGCCATATCGACCTCATTGAATGTGGTCAGCATCGCCGTTTCTTGACTTGCAGCCAAAAGCCGCTCAGCGATGCGAGCGCGCATTCGCGTCATAGGAACACGTCGTTCGATGCGCTCGCTAGTCGGACCCTGCGGATCTAAAGCAACAGCCGCAACCGGCTTCGCAGATGCAGATGCAGATGCAGATGCAGATGCAGATAAGGCTACGTCTGCCGAGGATGAAGCTGCTGTCAATGGCTGTTGCGCCGCAATGAAGGCAACCACGTCCTCTTTGTTAATCCGACCGTCTTTACCCGTGCCATTAATGGCCGTTGCATCGAGTCCATTCGCCTCAATCAGCTGACGAGCTGCTGGGCCCATCGGAATGTCTTTCTCGGTACCGGATGCCGTGGCCTGCGCGACCTCGGTCGGTCTCTCCGCCGCACCGCTTGCGCCTGGCGTGAGCTCTGCGAGTAATGCGTCGCTCTCAATAGTGCTTCCTGCGGCCACGAGAATCCGATCGAGTCTTCCGTCCTCTGGTGCGACAACCTCCATCACGACCTTGTCGGTCTCAATTTCAACCAGGAGTTCGTCTCGCGCAACGAAGTCCCCTTCCTGCTTGTGCCACAGGGATACCTCGCCATCAGCTACTGACTCAGGGAAGGCCGGCGCTTTAATTTCTATTTTCATGATTATCGTCCGTTCTACTGCGATTTAGTGGGGCTTTGGCCCAGTGCTGCTGAAATAAAGGTCTCTTGCTCCTGCACGTGTAGCGCGGTGTATCCTGCAGACACCGATGCCGACGGGGTGCGACCTACATACCGCAACTCTGCGCCAAACATTGCGAGCGATACCAAGCGGCGCAATGCATCTTGAATGGAGTACCAAGCACCCTGATTCATAGGCTCTTCTTGACACCAAACGACACTGGCATCTCGGGGGTATGACCCCAGTACCTGCTTTAATTGAGCGTCAGGTAGGGGATAGAGCTGCTCGATACGAATGAGTGCCACACCGTCGGCTCCTCGATCTTCCCGAGCAGCCTCTAGATCGTAAAACACCTTACCCGAACACAATACGACGCGCGTAATAAGCCCTTTATCGGCAACGCTAACATCGTCAATAACGGTCTGAAACTGACCATTCGCTAGCTCATCTAATGTCGACACTGCACTCTTGTGTCTGAGTAAGCTTTTCGGCGACATGACAATGAGGGGCTTTCGCAGTGGCCTGATCGCTTGACGACGCAGCATGTGGAACACCTGCGCCGGCGTGCTGGGCACACACACCTGAATATTCTCTTGGGCGGACAATTGTAAATATCGCTCTAAGCGAGCTGAGGAGTGTTCCGGTCCCTGCCCCTCATAGCCATGCGGAAGCAGCATAGTAAGACCGCATAAACGTGCCCACTTGTATTCGCCACTGGTAATAAATTGATCGATAACCACCTGCGCGCCATTGGCAAAATCACCAAACTGCGCTTCCCATATAACGAGCCCGGTGGGCGATGTCGTCGCATAACCGTACTCGAAGGCAAGAACTGCTTCTTCGGATAGGAGCGAGTCGTAAATGTTTAACTCTGCCTGATCACTCGACAAGTGCTGAATTGGGATGTGCACCTCATCTTTGTTTTGCGCATGCAATACCGTGTGACGGTGCGAGAATGTCCCTCGACCAATGTCCTGCCCCGTCATTCGGACCGGATAACCATCGGCTAACAAAGAGGCGTATGCGATATTTTCTGCAAAACCCCAGTTGATCTCGATCGCGCCAGCGGCCATCTTCCCGCGATCTTCCAACAACTTCTTGACCTGTCGTTGAAGAACGAAGCCCTCTGGCACTCGACTCATTGCGTCAGCCAACGCGCGCAGGCGATCAGCCTCAATCGAGGTATCACAGGCCATATCCCATGAGTGCCCAAGGTAGGGCTTCCAGTCGACAAATAAGTTTGTATTCGGCTGCATAACCAGCTGCGTCACCAAGGGCTCACCTCGGTCGAGCGACTCTCGATACCGCGCCATTAGATCTGCGTCTTCCTGCTCCGTTAAAACGTCTTCACGAATGAGTCGCTGTGCATATAAATCACGGGTTGATGGGTGCTGCCTAATGGCCTCATACATCATGGGCTGAGTAACCGAAGGTTCATCAGCCTCGTTGTGGCCACGACGCCGATAGCAGACCAGATCAATAACCACATCTTTTTTGAATTGATTGCGATAGTCGACCGCCAACTGCGTGACAAACACGACTGCTTCCGGGTCATCACCATTGACGTGGAAAATCGGTGCTTGAACCATTTTGGCAATATCAGTGCAGTACTCCGTAGAGCGGGCATCGTCTTGTCGGCTTGTTGTGAAACCAACTTGATTGTTAATCACTATGTGTAATGTACCGCCGGTTTTGTAACCGCGGGTCTGAGACATCTGAAATGTCTCCATTACGACGCCTTGACCGGCAAATGCAGCATCACCATGAATGACAATGGGCACAACAGTATCGCCGACCGGATCTGCTCTGCGATCCTGGCGGGCACGAACCGAGCCCTCCACCACCGGTGACACGATCTCTAGGTGGGAGGGGTTGAACGCTAGCGCCAAATGGACTTCACCGCCAGGCGTCATTATGTTTGATGAGAAGCCTTGGTGATATTTGACATCCCCCGACCCAAAGTAGGATGCACGTCCCTCAAACTCATCGAACAGCTCCGTCGGATTCTTACCGAGAATGTTAACGAGCACGTTCAAGCGACCTCGGTGAGCCATGCCAATCACAACCTCTTTAGCACCGTAGCCACCGCATCGCTGAATCGCCTCAGACATCATGGGAATGAGGCTCTCGCCACCCTCCAAGCCGAATCGTTTCGTACCCGGGTACTTTGACGCGAGCGACTTTTCAAGTCCCTCGGCTTTGATTAGGCGGCGCAAGATCGAAACACGACTCTCTCGGTCCAATGCAGGCGCACCGCGGACAGACTCTATCCGGCTCATAATCCAATGGCGCTCGTCAGTGCTGACAATGTGCATGAATTCAGCACCAATGGTATGACAATATGTCTTCTCTAGAGCCACTCTGATTTCGGCCAAAGAGGCGTCAGCTTTGCCAATGTAGAGGCTGCCCACCTGAAACACTGTATCCAGATCAGCTTCTGATAATTCGTGGAACTCTAAATCAAGATCGGGAACTGGCGCCCGTGGGTGAAGCGATAAAGGGTCTAGCTTTGCCTTTTGGTGTCCACGCTGGCGATACGCAGATATCATCTGGACGACGCGAACCTGTTTGCGCTCATACTCCGTCGCCTGAGAATCTTGACTGCGCGTGGCTTCGGTTCGAACTCGCATCTTGCTGATGCGTGCAAATTGCGCCCTGAGCACTGAATGCGGTAAGTCACGCAACGTCGACGTTTTTGTATCTACCTTTGGAAGACGGTCGAAATAGTCACGCCACTCCGGCGGAACCTCATTCGGATCTTTTAAGTACGCCTCGTATAGGTCCTCTACGTAGGCCGCGTTTCCGCCCGACAGGTGTGACGTGCTGCGTCGTTGCTCCATGCTGGTCAGGTCTATCGCCTTTGCCATGCACACTTCCCCCGAAGTCATAAGCAGCGACGTTTAATTTGTTTTTTGTCACTGCAATTGGGACCTCATCTTACGCACGTATCAAGAGGATTCCCATGTAATAAGGCCATCCAAAACGTAAAAACGCCACATTAGTGGCGTTAATTTTCCATACTATTCCCTTCGGGAATGCGATGTATTACCTTTGGTACTACGCAGCTTTATTCAGCAGCATAGTCCTGATATGACCAATGGCTCTCGTCGGATTAAGACCCTTAGGACACACATTCACACAGTTTTGAATGCCGTGGCAGCGGAAAACGCTAAATGGATCGTCTAGCTTTGCGAGCCGCTCATCGGTCGCCAAATCGCGACTATCCGCCAAGAAACGGTATGCCTGAAGCAAACCGGCAGGACCTATGAATCGATCCGGATTCCACCAAAACGAAGGACAACTGGTTGAACAACAGGCGCACAAGATACACTCGTATAAACCGTCAAGCTTTGCACGATCTTCGGGTGACTGAAGCCGCTCAATGGCCGGCGCTGGTGTGCTGTTCTGCAAAAATGGCTCAATCTTCTCGTATTGAGCATAAAATAGACTCATATCAACGACTAAGTCTCGAACCACAGGTAACCCAGGGAGCGGCCGAATCACCAGCTTGTTCTTCTTAACGGTATCGGACAGCGGGGTAATGCACGCGAGTCCATTTCGACCATTGATGTTTAAACCGTCTGAACCGCAAACACCCTCTCTACAGCTGCGACGATAGGTGACGCTGGCGTCATAATCCGCCTTAATCATCTCAAGCACATCAAGAACCATTAAGTCCTTGCCGCCGGTATCGACCTGATAGTCCTGCATGCGGGGGGCCGCATCTGTTTCTGGGTTAAAGCGATAAACACTGACCTGCAACATAACTGCTCTCCTCGCAGATTAGTAAGTGCGAATTTTGGGTTGGAAAGTATCAACGGTCTTAGGCGTGAAATTGACCGAGCGCTTGCTCACAACCCGCCCTTCGCGATGATAAATTGAGTGACACAACCAATCCTCGTCGTTGCGTTCCGTAAAGTCCTCGCGCGCATGAGCGCCACGACTTTCTTTTCTCGCTTCGGCAACAACCGCTGTGGCCTCCGCCGTTTCATATAGGTTTTGGAGCTCAAGACACTCGATCCGCGCAGTATTAAAGGCATTACTCTTATCCTCAAGTTTCACATTGGCAATGCGCTCCTTGAGGTCGTCGAGCTTCTTGATGCCTTCCTGCATGAACTCGCCTTTACGAAATACACCAAAATAGTTCTGCATCACGCTCTGCAATTCTTTTCGAAGTGCAGATACATTCTCACCACTGTCACCCTCATTCAAAGCAACAAGTCGCACATTGGCGGCCTCAATATCACTGGTAGAGGCATCTCGCATCTCAATACCTTGACGCAGTGCATCCTCGATAAATAGCCCTGAAGCCCGACCAAATACAACGAGGTCGAGTAATGAATTGCCGCCGAGCCGGTTCGCCCCGTGCACCGAGACGCAGGCCACTTCGCCGCAGGCGTATAAGCCAGGAATAACGTGATCATTGCCTTGTGCATCGACGGTTAGCGCTTGACCATGAACATTCGTCGGGATTCCGCCCATCATGTAGTGACAGGTAGGCACGACTGGAATGGGCTCTTTCACCGGATCGGCATGTGCGAACGTCCGCGACAACTCACAAATTCCCGGGAGCCTCGACTCTAGAACCTCTTCGCCCAGATGATCCAACTTCAGCATCACGTGGTCTCCCTCTGGCCCGCAACCGCGACCCTCGAGAATCTCTAGAATCATTGATCGCGCAACAACATCGCGTCCCGCCAGATCTTTTGCGTTAGGCGCGTAACGCTCCATGAAACGCTCGCCATCGGCGTTAATGAGGTAACCACCTTCACCACGACACCCTTCAGTCACGAGGGTGCCCGCACCGTATATGCCGGTCGGATGAAACTGCCACATTTCCATATCTTGAACCGGCACATCGGCGCGCAATGCCATTCCAATACCGTCACCGGTGTTAATGTGAGCATTGGTAGTTGATGCGTAAATACGCCCCGCGCCACCCGTCGCAAAGACCGTCGCCTTCGATTTCACATAGACGGTTTCGCCGGTTTCTATACATATCGCAAGAACGCCCACCACCGCGCCATCCTGATTTTTAACCAGATCGGTTGCGAACCACTCGTTGAAAAATACGGTCTCATTCTTCACATTGTTTTGATAGAGCGTATGCAGCAGCGCATGGCCCGTTCTATCGGCCGCAGCACAGGTTCGGGCTGCCTGCCCGCCTTCGCCATAATTCTTTGATTGACCACCGAACGGACGCTGGTAGATACGGCCTTCCTCAGTGCGAGAGAAGGGCAAACCCATATGCTCCAGCTCGAAAATCGCCTCGGGACCCACGGAACACATATACTCAATTGCGTCCTGGTCACCTATATAGTCGCTGCCCTTTACGGTGTCGTACATGTGCCAGCGCCAATCATCCTGGGGATCGTCGCTTGCGATAGCGCAGGTGATGCCACCTTGCGCGCTTACGGTGTGCGACCGTGTCGGGAACACCTTTGAAATTACCGCCGTTTTGTATCCGGATTGAGCCAACTGCAGCGCAGCACGCATTCCAGCGCCACCGCCACCCACAATCACTCCATCAAACGAGATTGTTCGCATCTCTTTACTTCTCCCCAAAACGCTTCACCAGCGCGAGTTAACCCCAAATGACTTGTATTACCCAAATGGCATAAACCACCAAAGTGAGTATGACTGCTATCTGCACCAGTGGTCGGACAACATTACCCACTGCTCCCAACATGTACTCGGTCAAGTAGTCAGTAAAGACGGTCCATAGGCCGATCCATGCGTGGGACACATAGGCCCCGACGGCGAGTAGGGTAAATACCTTCATCGCAGTACCGTCGTGCAACTCTCGCCACGAAGTGTAGTCAATTCCAATACCAATCTGGACGCCAATGAATAAAAAATATGCGAGAAGGATAAGCGAGCTCACTCTCTGAATGAGCCAATCCGACAGGCCGTTGCGACTGAAGCTGGTTACCTGCATTACCACAACACGACCCCCCATATGACAGCCGCGAGCGCAGCCACCGAGAATAAGATTCGGGCACCCAGGGCACCGCCTTCAAAATCCTCACCGAAACCCATATCCATGATGAGGTGTCTGATGCCCGCTAACGCGTGATAAGTCAGGACGACGAGCACCGCCCACAGAATTACCTTTACCAAGGAACCAGACAGCAGCACCGCAAGTTGGTCAAAGCTCTCTTCAGACTCCAAACTCGCATCCAATGCCCATACCATTAGGATACTAGAGGCAAAAAGTAAGACGCCCGACACGCGATGCGATATTGAGGCATACGCCGTAATCGGGAGTTTCATGGTACTGATGTCGAGATTGATAGGACGCTGGTCCTTACTGCCACGTGGTTTCACTTTTAGCCCCCAGAGCAATCAAGTGGTCTGAATTGAGGCGTGAGTATATGGAGTCGTTCGGCCACTGACAAATTCATATGGCAAAAGGCGATCATCTGTCGTGTTTTATACCGCCATTGATGTAAAATCTGGGCACACCAAACACTGCCGTCAGGTGGTGTCACAAAAACAGATGTCGGGGGACACGCAATGACAGGCAAAACGGCAACGCTTTCAATTCAGCAAAGCGACAGCAGCACCTTAGATATTGATCTACCGATACACGCCGGTTCGCTGGGCCCAGATGTCATTGATGTTGGCAAGTTGACATCTCAAGGCCATTTTACCTTCGATCCCGGGTTTACCTCCACCGCATCCTGCGAATCAAAAATAACCTTTATCGATGGTGACAACGGCGTCTTGCTGCATCGAGGCTATCCGATAGAGCAACTTGCGGAGCAGTCCGACTATTTAGAGACATGTTACCTACTACTCAACGGCGAACTACCGAACGCCGATCAAAAAGAAGCGTTTGTAAACATGGTGACTCACCACACCATGGTTCACGAGCAAATTAGAACGTTCTTCAATGGCTTTCGGCGTGACGCCCACCCCATGGCTATCATGTGCGGTGTGGTTGGTGCTTTGTCAGCTTTCTATCATGACTCAACTGACATTTCTGATCCGCATCACCGAGAGGTTGCCGCGTTTCGACTCATTGCAAAAATGCCAACCATCGCAGCAATGAGTTATAAATTTTCGATTGGTCAGCCGTTTATGTATCCGCGCAACGACCTAGATTATTCAGCTAATTTTTTGCATATGATGTTTGGCAATCCCTGCGAGCCGAGTGTCATATCGCCAACACTTGCGCGCGCGATGGATCGCATCTTTTTACTTCACGCAGACCATGAGCAGAACGCCTCGACTTCGACAGTACGCCTGGCAGGTTCATCGCAAGCGAACCCCTTTGCCTGCATAGCAGCCGGCATCGCCGCACTATGGGGACCTTCACACGGCGGTGCAAATGAAGCCGTCGTCAAGATGCTTGACGAAATTGGTGATGTGTCACAAATCGACAAGTACGTTGCGCGCGCCAAAGATAAAAATGATCCTTTCCGATTGATGGGCTTTGGCCACCGCGTATACAAGAACTTCGATCCGCGCGCGAAGGTCATGAAACAGGCTGCTGATGAAGTATTGGCGGAACTCGGGATACAGGATGAAAACCTCGAAATTGCAAAGCGTCTCGAAGAAATCGCATTGAATGACCCCTACTTCATCGAGAAAAAGCTCTATCCAAATGTCGATTTTTACTCCGGTATTATCCTGAAGGCCTTGGGTATTCCCACCTCGATGTTCACTGTCATCTTTGCCGTAGGTCGGACTGTCGGATGGGTAGCCCATTGGAACGAGATGATCAGCGGCAGCTACCGAATCGGTCGTCCCAGGCAGTTATATACGGGCTACGCTGCAAGAGATTTTGTCCCCGTAGAGAGACGCTAATGCCAACCAACATGAAGCCGACTGCCATCTCCGGAGCCGGGTTATTTACACCGCCAGATAGCGTCAGCAATGACGAGCTGGTTCAGGCGTTTAATGCATGGGTTGATGACTTTAATGCTGAAAATGCCGCGGCTATCAGCGCCGGTGAGCTGGATTCAAAAGCGCACTCAAGCGTCGAGTTCATCGAAAAAGCATCGGGCATAAAATCACGGTTTGTCATGAATAAATCGGGCATCATCGATCCCCATCGCATGGTCCCACGCCTCGCACCTCGAACCAATGACCAACCCTCGGTCATGTGTGAAATGGGGGTCGCAGCCGCCCACCAAGCAATGGCGCAAGCCGGTGTCACTGCTGACGATATCGACGCCGTAATCGTAGCCGCATCGAATATGGAGCGCGCATATCCTGCGATAGCGATTGAAGTGCAGGCGCACTTAGGGATAAAAGGCTTTGCCTTCGACATGAATGTCGCGTGCTCATCAGCGACCTTTGGGATCCAGCAGGCACATAGCATGGTTGTCTCTGGAAGTGCGCGACGGGTTCTGATGGTAAATCCAGAAATATGCACGGGACACCTGAATTTTAAAGACCGCGACTCGCACTTTATTTTTGGCGACGTGGCAACCGCCGTCATCGTGGAGACGTTGGATGACTGTCGCTCATCTCATGCTTTTGAGATTTTAGATACAAAACTTCAGACCATCTTTTCAAATAATATCCGCAACAATTTCGGCTTTCTTAATCGAGCTACGGAAGAGGGAATCGGTCAAGTCGACAAGCTGTTTGTACAAGAGGGTCGGAAGGTGTTTCGTGAGGTCTGCCCTGCTGTCGCCGAGCAAATCACAGGTCAACTCGCTGAGCTCAATATAGCTCCCGACGCCCTAAAGCGCATATGGCTGCATCAAGCCAACCGAAACATGAATGACCTCATCGCGCGCAAAGTACTGGGCAGAGAGCCTAGCGATCAGGAATCTCCAACGATCTTAGATGAGTATGCCAACACCTCATCCGCCGGCTCTATTATCGCCTTCAAAAAGCATAATGAAGACTTTGCGCCCGGTGATCTTGGCGTATTGTCGTCTTTCGGTGCTGGGTACAGCATCGGCTCGATAGTGTTAAAGCGGATCTAAGAGCTCAGATAGTTTGCGAGCGCGGAGAATAGCTTGCTCTGCTGTTCGATCGTTCCCACTGTAATGCGCACCCAAGGCAGCAACATCTCATTAGGCCAGCTGCGAACGAGGATATCCTGTGTCCGCAGATACTCAGTAATGGCGAGCCCCGAGTGGTGAGGATGAGACGCCAAAACGAAATTAGCGAGTGACGGCAATACAGAAAATCCCAGCTCAGTGAGATTCTGCGTCAAGTCTTCCCGATTTTTCTGAACTGTGTCTGATGCCTGCTTAAACCACTCAGTGTCCAGTATCGCCGCCGTTGCCGTAACCTGCGCAATAGCATCCAGCGGGTAGGAATTGAACGAATCCTTTACCCGCCGCAACCCCTCGATCAAATCGACGTGTCCCAAGGCGTAACCCACACGAAGTCCAGCCAACGCATGACTTTTAGAAAAACTCCGTGTGATGAGTAGATTGTCATATCGCGATATTAGCTCTGAGGCTGATGCGGCGCCAAACCCGTAATAGGCCTCGTCTACCACCACCAATCGATCAGGTTTAGCAGACAGCATTGACTCTATGGACTCAAGCGATATACCAATACCCGATGGCGCATTTGGATTGGGGAATACTAAAGGACCATCCCATGCCGTCATTGCTTCAATATCGATCTTAAAATCCGGTCGCATCGGCACGAAATGTATTCCATGACCGAAAAGCTGTGCCCATACCGGGTAAAAGGTATAGGTCAGCGAGGGAATAGCGGGAATAGTGCCTCTGTCCGACAAAAAAGCGGCCCACGCAAATGCCAGCACCTCATCCGAGCCATTGGCAACCAGAACCTGATCTTCTGAAACTGTGTTGGCGGCCGCTATCGCACGGGTCAAGTGTGCCGATGTCGGATCGGGGTAACGCCGTAATTGTTCTGGAGCGATCTGTTGGGCGGCCGCAATAGCTAAACTCGAGGGCTGCAGCGCATGCTCGTTGGTGTTCAGCTTGACGATATGGCTGGACTGCGCCTGCTCACCTGGCGTGTAAGGTGAGAGGCCTTTTAGCGTGTGTGACCAGAGGCGATTCATGGGTAACCCTAGAAAATATCGAAGTGTAGTGCTCTGTCGACGCTGTGTCAGCTAAGCAGATCCCGCGTATTCTGACTATCAAGATGCCGGACGTCGACGCCTTCGGTTAAAAAAATCACCTGCTCGGCAATGTTAGCCGCGTGATCACCTATCCGCTCAAGCCCTTTTAAAATCCAGAGGTAAGACATCGCGACCCTCAAGCTCGCCGGGTTTTCCTCCGCAAACAACAAGAGCCATTCACGCGCATTAGCATAGGCCTCGTCAGTGTCGTCGTCACTCAGGATGACGGACAGCGCGTCTCCCACTTCAAGTCTAGCAAAACTGTCCAATGCATTTTTGACCATGGTAATACTCCGCACTGCAACGTCTCTGACCTGCGCCGCGATTTTCTCTTGCACGCCGATCTCGGAAAGCAGCACGGCCTGACGTCCCATTTTCGCTGCCTCATCGCCAATGCGCTCTAAATCAGTCGTCACTTTAATCACGGCCAGCACCAATCTCAAATCGCCGGCGGCAGGTTGCCGAAGAGCCAGAATTCGCATGCACTGGTCACTGATGCTGCGCTCTAATTCATTCACATTGCTATCGAGGGCAATGACTTGCTCGGCGAGCTCTGAATTACCGTCCAACAACGCGTCGAGCGCCTTGGTGATTTGCGATTCGACAGTACCGCCCATCGTTAATACGTCGTCACGAACACCCTCAAGTTCACGGCTAAATTGCGCTGAAATATGAATCCGCTGGTGACTCTGGTCGGTCATGATGTCGTTCCTGAACGCTTAGCCGTATCGGCCGGTAATATAATCCTCAGTCTCGCGCATAGAAGGCCTAGTAAAAATGGTATCGGTCGGTCCAAACTCTACTAAATGTCCTTGGTTCATAAACGCTGTAAAGTCAGACACGCGCGCCGCCTGCTGCATGTTATGCGTGACGATAATAATAGTGAGCGTTTGTTTCAGTTCGTAGATCAGCTCTTCAAGTCGCAACGTCGAAATTGGATCTAGGGAAGATGCGGGCTCGTCTAATAGTAAAATATCGGGCTCCAACGCAATCGCGCGAGCAATAACCAGCCTCTGTTGCTGACCTTGCGACAGCTGTAAGGCAGACTCATCCAATCGGTATTGCACTTCATCCCACAGTGCAGCAGACCGGAGTGCTTTTTCTACCAACTCCTCACGATGTCTCTGGCTTTTAACGCCACTGAGCTTGAGTCCGTAGGCTACATTGTCAAATACCGACTTAGGGAAAGGATTAGGTCGTTGAAACACCATGCCAACCCGCCGGCGCAGCGCTGTGACGTTGGTTTCAGCGCTGAGAACATTCATCTCCTCTAAAAGCACCTCGCCGCTGTACTGGACACCATCGATTAAATCGTTCATGCGGTTCAGACACCGCAAAAGCGAAGACTTACCGCAACCGCTGGCTCCAATGATGGCGGTCACTGAATGACGAGGTATATCCACGGAGATTGATTTCAGAGCACTGGGGTTGCCTTGATAGCTAAGCGATAAATCTCTTATTGATAAGGCAATATCATTTTTCGACTGCTGGTCCATCATGTGTCCTTCAGCTTAGGGTAGAGCATCCGTAGGGCCTAAAACGGCGAATCTACTGCCTGTCGCCGTAAAATGACAGATCTCAAACTCATCGCCACAATATTGAGTAGGGCAATCAAAATCACTAGGGTCAGAGCTATGGTCGCGACCCAACCAATACCGCCGGGTGGTACAGTGCTAAATAGTGCGGCATCAAACAGCTGGAAACCTAAATGCATGAACTTCTGCTCCAATCCTATAAATGGTGCAGTCGTCATGACCGGCAATGAAGGCGCAAATTTTACCGCACCGACTAACATCAGAGGCGCCACCTCGCCCGCAGCGCGGGCGGTCGACAGGATCAATCCAGTAAATACACTGGGCATGGCCGCCGGCAAGACAGCATAAAAAACCGTTTCATTCTTAGTCGCTCCGAGCGCAGCGCTAGCTTGGCGCAGATCCTCAGGCAACGCGTCCAAACCCTCGGTGACAGCGACTATGACCACCGGCAAATTCACGAGCGCAAGCGTCAGCGCCGCCCAAAGTAGACCTGGTGTGCCAAACGTGGGGCTTGGTAATCGATCTGAAAAAAATAATTGATCAACCTGCCCGCCGAGACCATAAACAAAAAAGCCCAGTCCAAATACCCCGTAAATAACAGCTGGTACACCGGCCAGATTAGTAATACTGATGCGGATGAGCTGTGTATACCACGTGTCACGCGCGTACTCAGACAAATACAGTGCCGTCGCCACGCCCAAAGGTGCCACAAACAAGGTCATTAGCATGACGAGAGCAACAGTGCCAACGATTGCTGGAACTAACCCGATCACACTGGATTCCAAACCCGGTCTTGCCAACGCGATATCACGTAATCGGCTAGCGACGTCAGCGGAACCGCCCTCGCCAATCCAAAAAATCCACTCCATCGCGCTGATAAACAACAACGCAAAAAGACCTAGGGTGAGCAGTAAGGTCGCAGTAACCATTGATGCTGAGACACTTATCATGGTGAGCGATCTGAGCCGCTGCCATCGGGTCCTTTGCAAAAATGCTGTCCGCGTCGTAGCCAACATGCCCGTTAAAAGCCTCTGACTCTTGTGCGAATCCGATTGCGAATAAGTGCAGCCACCGTGTTCACAGAAAAGGTGACGCCAAACAGAAGAATACTCATCACGAAGAGAACCTGAAAGTGTGAGGAATCTCGGGGTGCTTCGGGCAGTTCCAGCGCCAAAGATGCGCTGACCGAGCGGAGACCCTCAAAGACGTTACCATCGATGAGACCCGTGTTTCCTGACAACATCAGCAGGATCATGGTTTCACCAGCCGCACGACCAAAACCAATCATCATCGCGGCAATGATACCCGGTAGTGCAACAGGTAATACAATATCGCGATAGCCTTGCCAGGGTGTCGCGCCTAGCGCCAGAGCACCTGATGCCAGATTTTTCGGTACTGCATGAATCGCCTCCTCTGCAACGGAGAATACAGTCGGCGTGATCGCAACACCTAAGACAAGACCAACCAGCAGAGAATTAAAGTACGATACGGATACACCCAAAGAGGTCAGATAGGCATAGAGTGAGTTTCCCGGAAGCTTAGAGGTAATGCCCAAACCGATAACAGAACCGATGATCAGTATTCCAATGATCAAAGGCATTAGCGTCAACGGCCAGTCATCGAGTGCATCGAGATTAACCAAGCGCAAACCGAATGCTCTCGCAAGATACACACTTGTAAGCAACAAAAGGGGGAATATGATCACCACACCAATCAAGGAAGACACTATTTGCTCGAAATAAGGTGCAATCCAGAACAAACCTATCGCGCCTAGAACCACCGTGGGAAACGCCGCCAACATATCTAATGCAGGTCGAATCCGACGCCGCTGAAATTCTGACATAAAAAAGCCCACGTAGATCGCAGCTCCCATACTCAAAGGAATGGCAAAGATCAATGCCAATAGCGCAGCCTTGAGGGTGCCAAACAATAAGGGAACCAACGAGTACTTGGGCTCAGCCTCCTCTGCTGCGGGCAGAGGCAACCACAACAAACTAGGTCTCTCGTAGCCTTCATACTGGATAGGCGTAAATAGTCTGCTCCATGCGCCACCAATATCTGTGGTGGTAAACTCATACGCGCTCGTCTGACCATCTGCTAATACATCAAGCTGTGCTGTGGTGCGCCATACCAGGGCGTCAGGTGGTTGCTCTAGAGCAATACTAAGCAGAGCGTCTGAATCTCTGAAGTCAACAACCTGAAGTTTATTATCGCTTCCTGCGATAGCCACGACCGGAAGCCTCGGATGACCGACCAGTAATCTGATCATCCCTGTAAACGGGTGAGCTTGTACTAGCCCGGCCCGCGGTGCGTCACCAGCTTGATCAGACGATAGGTAGTGAAAATGATGCAAGGTGTCGTTCGCGAAAATAACAAGCCCTTTGTTATTCCCAACTGCGTCAGCGAATAACCAGTCTTTCGGTAACTCGCTTGCCTCCAGCCGAAGTCCCGACGAAGGTTGAACCCAGCTCCACTCGTCCCCCTTGACTCCCTGTAACTGCCAGTTTTCGGAGACAATAAACTCAAGCCGCTCGACTCTTTCAGCCAAGCCACGGTTGAGGCCCTCCTGATACTGCCGAGGAGCCGACATCGACTGACTAGACACCAATGTACTGGGCGCCAGAATGGGGTATGCCACAACGAGCATCTGCAGGAACATACCCAGTAGCGCAACAATTGCAAAGAGGCTGGCAATACGAATTGACAACCCAAAAACAGCAGACAGCAAATACCGCCAGTTAACGACAGGCATTGGCCGCCTCGGACAAAAGGAGTACACCGTTCCCTTTCGGATTAGAAAAACCCGCCTCTCGCAACGTCGATTGCCCTAAATCACCCGCCATAAACGTTAAAAAGGCACACTGATTCGGGCTGGTAACATAGCTCAACTCACCAGACAGATACATATAGAGCGTGCGGGTGAACGGGTAACCCACCTCGCCTGGCAGGAACACCGAACCGTCATCCATTTCAATACCGAGCACTTTGACTGCGTCTGTGACATAACCTTCAGCCGTATAGGCTAGGGCTGTCGGTATCCTCGACACCGCGTTTACAATGCCGGCGCTACCCGGGACCTCGTTGATGAAAATGCCCGGGTCTCCGTTACAAAGCCCTGTGCGGCGGAAATATTGATAGGTACCCGACGTTGCTGTTCTGCCCAGTACCTGTATTGGTTTAGCGCTAAATTCATGCTCCTTATCCAAGTCACGCCAAGACCGAACACGCCCTTCGGTCCCACATGTGCCCGGCATCCCAAAGACACGAGCCACATCGTCTTTGCCAATCGATGTGGTCGGATTGTCTGCGTGCACAATAAAGACGACAGCATCTTGAGCCACCGCTAACTCAATTGGCTCCCTGCCGTAACGCCGAAGAAACCCTTCCTTTTCGTCGACATTCATACGTCGACTCATTGTGCCGATGTCAGCGGTCCCCTCTTCAAGCGCGGGCGGCGCTGCCGCTGAGCCTACCGCTTGAATCTCGACCGCAACACCCATGCCGGTGCCATAAAAGCGTTCTGCCCAGGCTGTCATTAAGTCGGAAAGAGTGTCGGAGCCGACCACCGTCAGTTTGTCGTTGACACTCTGGTCGTTCACCGCCAGCGCGGTGTTATTTACGGCAACCAGCAACCACAGCAAAATCGTGCGTTTAGTCAACATTGTCTTCTTGAGGAGCAAACGCCAAGGCAAACTCAGATCCTTTACCGTATACACTGGAAATAACTAATTCGGCATTGTGGCTCAGTGCCACATGCTTGACGATTGCCAATCCCAGGCCAGTGCCCCCGGTGTTCTGGCTGCGACTTTTATCGACTCGATAAAACCGTTCCGTGAGCCTTGGAATATGCTGGGGCTCAATGCCCTCGCCCTCATCGATAACACTCAAAGTTGGCTGACCGTCTACCCTACTCCATCTGATCATCACACAACTATCAGCGCCACTGTACTTTAGAGCATTAACCACCAAGTTACTTACGGCGCTATGCAGCTCTACTGCATCGCCTAAAATCATCCCGTCATATTCCATTGAGCATATGAGCTCTCTTTGGGGCCACGCCGCCCTGAGATCTTCAGCAATCTCGTTGACAAGTGATGCCATATTAATGGGCGACGTTTTATCTGCGCCCTCGATCGACTCAATACGTGAAAGCCAAAGGAGATCTTTTAGTAGGACCTCCATCCGCACAACCTGCATCTCCATCTGAGCTAAAGGCCGCGCTATCTGATCTACGAGCTCTGACTCGAGGGACTGTATGTTCTCAACATAACCTTTAAGCACTGTGAGTGGCGTGCGCAATTCATGGGACACGTTACCAACAAAGTCGCGTCGCATAACCTCCAGTTTGTATTGCTCAGAAATATCTTTCACAAAAATCAGCCTATCACCGCCACTGAATGTGGAGACTTCGACTTGCAAGCAGGCCTCGCGCTCTGATGTGGGTAATAATCGCAACGGCTGACTGTAGTCCGCTAATGACAGGTACTGGGATAACTCGCGTATCCGCATAAGATTGACCAATGGCCGACCGACGTCGTCATTCAAACTGATGCCAAGGAGGCTTTCGGCAGAGTCATTAACCCAAGCGATGTTACCCCAGGGGTCTGTTATGATTGCGGCATCTCGCACAGATTTAAGTGAATCCTGCAAATACTGAATTGAGAATTCAAGACGACCTTGCGCCTCTTTACTCTGCCGCTGAAGACGATAGATATGATCGAGCAGGCGCCCCCATATACCTCGCGCTTCAGGGGGTTCACGATCAGGCTGTGCTAACCACCGTTCAACCCGAAAAAGCTGCACATACCAAAAAACAAGCAGTGCCAGCGCACTGCACAGAAGACCCAGGGCTATGTCATCGAGCAGGATTCCTAGTGCCGCTCCCAACAATGCCAATAATGATATTCTGCTACCGGCACGCCACCAGTGGCGCGGAACAGTCACCCCGCTACCATGCCCTTAGAAGAGAACCGATAACCCGTGCCTCGAACCGTTTGAATTAGGTCACTGTAGTCTTTGACACCCCCTTGAAGGGCTTTTCTTAGACGGCGAATGTGCACGTCTACAGTGCGTTCTTCCACATAGACATTGGCACCCCAAACGTGGTCTAGAAGTTGGTTGCGCGTGTAAGCGCGCTCAGGATGTGACATGAAGAATTGCAATAAATTAAACTCTGTGGGTCCCATTTCTATTGGTGACTTAGCCACAAATATCCTGCGGCTATCGATGTCTAAAACTAACTCATCGATCTCTAGCCGGTCGCGATCATCTCCACCAACGCTGCGTCGCAACAACGCTTTAATTCGCGCAATTAATTCGCGAGGGGCAAATGGCTTGGTCACATAATCATCTGCACCGACGTCAAGCCCCTGAATCACATTGTCCTCAGCCGCTTTGGCGGTCAGCATGATGACGGGAATCTCCGCAGTTGTTTCATTGCGCTTGAGTCTTCGCAACAGCTCGATACCACTGCCACCCGGCAACATCCAGTCGAGCAAAACAATCGAAGGGCGCTCATCCACAACGAGGCGGTGCGCATCTTGAATGTTATCTGCTTCCAAACACTCAAAGTCGGCAATCTCTAGGGCCATACGCAACATGTCGCGAATCGAAAACTCATCGTCAACAATTAATACCTTTTTCGACGCCATGATACCTTCCCCTGTTTCGTCGATATTAAATGCAATTTACGTGACAGTTAAGTGACGGTGGCTACCACCAATTAAGCCAACCTTTTTTCTCAAACTCGGACTGACATGCCGCCAGTTGCCGGTTGTACATATTTGCGCGTCGTTCCACCTTTTTTGCCACGTCGACGAGCCATGGCTTAGCGCGATAGCTGCCGCGCTTATAACCACCGTGCCCCTCGTGGTAATTGAGGTATAGACGGAAGCTATCGTCCTTTGCAATACCATTAATCTTGCTTGTCGTATTGTTGTACCAGCCCACAAAATCAATGGCATCATCAAAGTCATCACGATCAGCACCATGATTTCCCGACTTTCGCTTATACCAGTCCCAGGTATCGTTTTTTGCCTGAGAGTAGCCATAGGCATCACTGGCACGAGGACCGGGGATGAAGCCCCATATAGTCGTGCGCGGCGGTTTTGCCCCTGCTACAAAGCGGGACTCCTGATGCATGAACGCCATCATAACCGAGATGGGGGTCCCCCAACGTTGTCTAGATTCTCGTGCATCGTCATACCAACTCCGCTTCTCACGAAAAATCTCGCAGATATTATCGAGTTTATCCGGCGGAGACGTTGCACAGCCTCCCAAGAAGACCAATGACATTACAACGAGCGCCTGAGTCGAAGTCCCTTTCATAATCCCGCCTCCCTCAGAATCTCAGAAAACGCCGCCTCGTCTATGATCGTGACACCGAGTGACTGCGCTTTACTCAGCTTAGAACCTGCGCCGGGACCTGCAAGTAATACATCTGTTTTTTTACTCACCGAACCCGCTGTATGACCGCCTAGCTGGCGGATGGCTGCGCCTGCCTCATCACGAGACATAGACTCCAATTTACCGGAAACCACCCACGTCTGGTCGGCCAGACTCTTCGTCAAATCTGGTTTATTTTCCTTTTTGGGCCAACTGATACCAGCACTCAGCAGACAGACCACTATCTGTCGCTTCGCCTGGCTTGAGAAATAGTGATGTATGTGCCCCGCAACAATGGGACCAACGTCGTTAATTTCCTCAAGTGACTCTCTTGATGCTGTCATAATGAGGTCCAAGCTATCAAAATGGGCCGCTAGCGCTCGCGCCGTGGCCTCCCCCACTTCTCTAATTCCAAGCGCATAAAGAAACCGAGACAGCTCAGTTTCTCTGCTGGCAGCGATGGCACGCACGACTTTTGTTGCCGATTTTTGTCCCATCCGATCTAGTGCCGACAAATCCTGTGGGGTGAGAAGATACAAATCAGCGGCGGTTTTGACTAAACCCTGATCAAATAACTGACCGAGGAGCTTTTCACCGACGCCGTCGATATCCATAGCTTTGCGCGAGACGAAATGCTCCAAAGCCGCCTTTTGCTGGGCGGGACACGCCATACTGTTATCGCAGCGAGTTACAGCCTCCTCCACATCACGTATCAAGCTAGAGGAGCAGTCGGGGCATTTAGTTGGATACACAACGGGGGTAGGGTCGCCAGATCTGCGTTCCACCAATACTTTCACTATTTGGGGAATGACATCACCGGCTCTACGAACAATAACTTGATCACCAACTCTGACGTCGAGCCTCGCAATCTCATCTGCGTTATGCAGGGTGGCATTACTCACAGTGACGCCGCCTACAAAAACGGGCTTTAGCCTAGCGACAGGCGTAATAGCGCCAGTTCTGCCCACTTGAAAGTCGATAGCAAGGAGCGTCGTCACCTCCTCCTGAGCCGGAAACTTTCGGGCGATTGCCCAACGTGGCGCGCGCGCCACATAGCCGAGTGCGTTTTGTTGACTAAAATCATCCACCTTGACGACAACACCGTCGATATCGACATCACCATCGTCGCGTTGTGCCAAGATGCTTGCCACATAATTTTCCGCCTCGCGCCAACCCGTAACAACACGTGTCAGCTCAGACACTTTGAAACCGAGCTCGTTCAAATAGGTCAGAACCTCACTGTGCGTGTCTGGAAGTGTACCGCCCTGCACATGGCCCACCGAGTAAGCCATAAATACGAGTGGTCGCTTTGCCGTAATCCTCGGATCAAGCTGTCGAAGACTGCCCGCAGCAGCATTGCGGGGATTCTGAAATATAGTCTCGCCGTGGCGAGCCTGTCGCTCATTCAGCCTCTGAAAGTCGGCACGCGGAATTACAACCTCCCCTCGCACTTCAAGTACCTTTGGTAGATCCTGACGCTTTAGCCCAAGCGGAACAGTGGCCATAGTTCTGGCGTTATGGGTTATGTCCTCACCAACACTGCCATCACCTCGTGTCGCCGCCCGGACTAAGATACCGTTTTCATAGAGTAGGCTCATAGCGACACCATCCAGTTTTGGTTCACAGCAGAACCTCAGGGACGGTATATTTAATTTCGACGTATTACGCTGCTCAAATGCTTCAAGATCTTCGCCACTAAACGCATTGTCTAAACTCAGCATGGGTAGCTTATGTCTGACACTTACAAACTCAGGTAGTGGCTTATCACCCACCCGCTGCGTGGGCGATATCGGGGATATCAGCTCAGGGTTCGCGCGCTCTAACTCTGCAAGACGCCGCAGCTCACTGTCATATTCAGCATCACTCGCTAGGGGGCTGTCATCGCGATGATACGCAAGAGACCATCGATCTAACCGATCAAGCAACTCAGCCATCTCGCGTTCAACAGAGTTTAATTCGGCACTTAAACCCGACATTTATGCTCATATTCCCGAATCGACTGACGTAAACTCTCAACATACTGCTTGGTCATGACACTTCGCGTCTCGTCATAAACATCGCCGCCTAAACTATGGGCAACCGTATGAGCGGTCTCTAACATCAAATCGAAGGCCTTTAGCATATCTTTAGGCCCCGGAAGCGTCAGGAAGAACATCAATCCCTGGGTCTTCAGTTCGTCCATATTATCTAGGTCAAACACACCCGGCTGCATCATGTTCGCCACACTAAACTGAATCGTGGGTTTGTCGTCCTGTAATTCACTCAAATGGAAGAAATCCATGTCACCAAACCGCAATCCACAACCCAGCAAAACTCGCAGGATGTCTTCGCCATCAAACCCGGTGTCGGAGCGAGTAATTACGTTGAATGAGTAGACTTGTGTCTCATCGTGACGTGGCAACCGAGGCGACTCGACTGTCGCACTGCTGATAGATTCGACCTCGTCGAGCCAATCCAGCGTCCCCGGATCCAGTGAGGCACCGACGCCATCTCCGCCGTCGCCACCATCGGACAGTGTTGTCTGATTCGGGCTTAACACCTGAGCAACCGATGCCATGGCGGATTCATCATCGACGGTGTCAGAGTATTCATCAAGGTTAGAGCCTGCTATCTGAGCACGCTCAAAGTCCCTCGGCTCTGCATCAGCTAAGTACTCTCCGAAGGTGGGATCCTGTCGACCTACAGCCCTCGCACCCCCGTTGGGTAGTTCCCTAGCCGTCCTATCGTGTGGGTCCGGGACAGGTGACTCATCACGAACAAGTCGCGCATTCATCTTGTAGCCGCCGGCTCGCCTTCGGCGCGCAGCCACTATCAACGCGACAATCAGGGCAAAAATCAGTAACAGGGCAATCATAGCTTCAGCGGATAACGCTTGAATTACCTCGGTCATTCCTCGTTCCTCTAACTTGCTGCCAGCCGCGCCGCTTCCTCGATATCGACCGTAACCAACCGAGAAACCCCCGGCTCGTGCATGGTTACGCCCATCAGCTGCTCAGCCGCCTCCATGGTGATTTTATTGTGTGTGATAAAGACAAACTGTACTTTTTTGGACATCTCCGAGACGAGACGCGCGTAGCGCCCAACATTAGCGTCATCTAAAGGCGCATCCACCTCGTCTAACATGCAAAATGGTGCTGGATTCAATTGGAATATAGAAAATACTAGAGCAATTGCAGTCATCGCCTTTTCACCACCAGACAGCAAATGAATCGTGCTATTTTTCTTACCCGGTGGTCGGGCCATAATCGAGACACCTGTGTCCAGAAGATCATCGCCTGTCATCTCAAGACTTGCCGTTCCTCCACCAAATACCTTGGGGAAAAGCTCACTAAAGCCAGCATTAACTGTATCAAAGGTGTCTTTAAAGCGACTCCGCGTCTCTTTGTCGATCTTTTTGATTGCATTTTGCAAGGTCTCTAAGGCGGTTCGTAAGTCACTGTCCTGCGCATCTAGGTAATGCTTACGCTCTTCCGCTCTCGATGTCTCGTCTATGGCCGCCAGATTAATCGGGCCAAGCCGATGGATTCGAGCGCCAACCCGATCGACACGCACTTGCCATTCACTCTCGTCGGCACCTTCCGGCAAGCTCATTTCTACGGCATCCAAATCGGCTTCGAGGTCTCGCAAGGCTGCGTCAATTTGCTCTATCCGAACCCCTGTCTCGGCCAGCTTCAAGCGGGCACCCTCGCTCTTGGACTGCACACCTGAAGCCGCCTGTTCGGCCTGCATTCTGGCTTGCTCCCTGTCACGTAACACCGTCTCTAGCTCAGAGAGACTTTGACGAGCCTGCGTCAGCTTAGCCTCCACACCTAACCGTTTTTCGAGTAAGTCACTCAACTCTTTCCGTGCTTCGAGGTCAGGATTATCGTCAGCCGGCATCTCGCCCCGGATGACTGTCTCACGCTGCTCATAACTAGTGACTTGCTCGCGTGCTCGCTCGATCGATCTCAGCAAGGCGTCACGCTGAGTCAGTAACTCCTTATGTCGCACCTCGCAACGGTTTAGTGCGACATCCGCCTGTTGCTTCGCATGGCGACATTGTCGGACTGAGTCTCTGGCACCTGATCTCGCAGCTTCCAGTATCTCACGCCTGTCATCATCAGAGGCCACCTCATGCGCAGCTCGATCAAGCAGCTTAACCGCCTCTTCAATAACCGTCTGCTCCTCAGCAGATCTGATTTCAGTATCCGATAAATCCTGACGTAATTGCTGAACGCGATTACGTTGCTGCTCATCACTGGCAGCCAGCGCTCGATGCTTGGCGTCAAGCTGACTCACAGCTTGCTGTGCGCCCTGAAAAAGCTCCTGCTCAGTGTCAATGGTGGTCTCCGCCTCAGAGCGCTTCGAGCGCAGGTCCTCAACGCGCTGGTCGGTGGCCGACAAGTTAGCGGCAACCACATCAAACTCTTCTATCACACTGTTGAGCTGGGCCTGTCTGGCAATGATTCCCTGCTCTGCATCAGACTGTGAACGCGAACGAATCCAGCCTTTGGCGACCCAGATCCCATCTTTCGAGATAACAGACTCGCCCGAGGACAATCTGGATCGCGCATTCAGTGCAGCTGTCCAATCATCAACCACCTGAACACCCGATATCAGGTACTCAAGACCGCGCGGAACGTCAATATAATGTGCCAGCAACGCCGGATCGCTCGACCTAGGGGTGGCACCGGCGTCAATTAAGGTCAGACCCGTGGGAGGTACTGTCGCCGCCGTATCAAGCGCCCCTAAATCCGACTGCATGCCATGAAGCCAGTGACCTAGGATAACATCCGCCGCAACCTCAAAACCCTCATCTACGCTGATGGCCTCTACTAATGGATCGCTGTTCGTCATCGCCTGAGCACTGAGCCATGCGTCCACGGCATCGTCCGATGCCATCTCTTTTGAATCAAGCTGTAAGGCTTCCAAGGAGGCACGTTGTCCAGTCAGCGCCTGCAACTGCCTCCGCAGCACATCTTGTTGCTGGCGCTCGGTGTCTAGCTCGCCTCGAATCGCATACAACGCTTGCTTAAGACTATCCAGCGACAGCTTCCTTGACGATACAGCGCCCTGCGCGTCCGATAGTGCGCTTGCAGACGCTTCAAGCTCTGTATCGCTATCGCGCTCGGCCAAACTAGCGAGCTCCTTGTTAATCCGTGTTTTGCGCTCATTAATCGCTGAAAGGTTGCGCTCAGCGTTGGTCTTACGCCCTTGCTGAACCTGCACCTGTTGTCGCGGCAGTGCGGCTTTCTGCGTAAAGTGATCCCAGTCAGCGTCGGCTGTCATAGCGACTTTCTCGGCTTCAGCGAGCGCACGATCCACCCGCGCCACCTCCTCTCGCTCCCGCACAAGCGTGGGCTCTATTGATGACAATGCTTCCTTTAAATCCGTGAGCCGCTGACTATCTGAATCTACCAGACCCAACTCGCGCTGCTTGCCTTCAAGGGTCTGAGCCAGGTCTTTTGCCAAGGAGTCCCGACGCTGCTTTGCAAAACTAATGGCTTGCTCTATCCGACTAACATCGCTACCGAGCGCATAGAACTCGCCCTGCAAGTCACTTACGGTGGTATTAGCGTCAGTAATCTGCTGTCGTATTGACTCGATTTCGGCTGCCTTTGCTGCGGCTTCCGACTGATGACGCTCTCGTTGCATGGCAAAGTCATCAATTTCCCGCTGCGCTCGCTCGGCAACACCTGACTGAACACGCCGCTGCAACACCAAGAGCTGGGCCTTCAGATCTTGCTCTTCCTTTCGGTATTCTGCGTAACGTTCGGCGGACTGAGCCTGACGCTTTAAATGGGTCAGATTTCTATCCAACTCCTCTCGCAGATCAGTTAACCGATCGAGATTATCGAGGGTCCGCTGCATACGATTTTCGGTTTCGCGCCGTCGTTCCTTGTACTTGGAAATGCCAGCTGCCTCCTCGATATACACACGAAGGTCTTCTGGCTTGGACTCAATCAAGCGCGAGATCATGCCTTGTTCAATGATCGCATAGCTTCTTGGCCCGAGACCGGTTCCTAAGAACAGGTCGGTTATGTCTCTGCGCCGACACTTATTGCCATTAAGGAAGTAATCTGACGTGCCTTCACGCGTAACCAACCGCCGCACCGAGATGTCACTGTAGGCCGCAAACTCACCGCCCACCTTGCCGGTAGAGTTGTCAAAAAGCAGTTCAATTGACGCCTGGCCAACAGGTTGACGATGCGTGGTGCCATTGAAGATGACGTCGGTCATTGACTCACCGCGGAGGGTTTTCGCCGAGCTTTCACCCATTACCCAGCGGACAGCGTCGATGATATTAGATTTGCCACAGCCGTTTGGGCCCACTACTGCGCACATATTGCTCGGGAGGGTGACTTTTGTTGGGTCAACAAACGATTTGAACCCAGACAGTGAGATCGACTTTAAACGCATTGAGCCCCAACTGGCGGTTGTGCCGCCACTAAATTCCAATCAAAAAACACTACATCTAGTGTACCCACAAAGGCTGTTCAACACTATATGCAAATTGATCTAAATAGGCTCTCAGCGGGGTGCGGGATTCAGAGGCAGGTAAAGCCTAGGGCTATCGGCTAAAGCGACACCACGTATTTCGCCGCGCAGCACCGCATTCGACAGACCTGGCTGACCATTTTTCGATACCTGAACCTCGATATCGACTTCTTCGAGGTCGGACAATACTTGCCCCGCCATACTATTTTCATCTGACAACATTACCGTAAAAGGCCAACCACTGAGCTGGTGGCGGACCACTGCGGTGGGCATTCGCTGGCTACTTCCTGCGGGTCGTGCGATCACAAATACGGTATTACCTATGTAATCACTCGCCGCCAATGTTCCTTCAACGTCGACCTCTATCTCAAGACTCGGCCCGCTGACGCCAGCGACCATCTCCGACTCGCCACCGACCTCGGGGCCAGACGCGATTCGCGACTCCGCTTCAGCGATGGCCGTACGCATCAACTCATATCCCTGAGAACCTGGCACCTCGAGATCGCGCAACACCCGCATGTAACCAATAGCCTCTACAAAGTTGCCGGCACCGAAAGCCCCCATTGACAGCGTTGCTAACGCCGATTGTTGTGTTGGGTCGGAGGCCAATGCCCGCTCGGCGCGCAGACGCGCACGAGGTGTCAAAGTCTGTCCATTGATAATAAACTCGGCTTGCGCAGCACGACCAAGCACATCAGGCGACTCAGGTGCCTCGGCTAATATCGCTTCATAATTATCAAGCGCGTCCTCCGCGCGACCGGTGGAGATGTAGTACTCGCCCAACAACGACCTATAGTCTAGGTTGTCAGGCCTGTCTTTGGATCGAGACTCTATCCGCTGCACCAGTTCGTTCACCTCCTCAGGCGACGCTGCCTCCAGATCGACAATGGCTCGCGTAATCTGAACATCTTCGTAGGCACCTAATCGATCGTACAAGACCCAGGTTGCTGCAGTGAGGGCTAGTAGCAGGACAATCTGATAAGGCCAGCTTACGCTCGCTCCCATGACAGCAGGCCCAGCAGTATCGATTTCCTTGTCGTCCCACACTCGCAGTTGCGCATCGGCCATCAGCGCCTCGTCGTCAGTCTCTTTTTGACGGATAGCCAACCAGTCATCTACTGAATCGCCATCAACTTCGCGCGACCAGACCGCGGGCAATACCAACAAAAAGACAGCGGCGATCCCACTCAAACCCAGCACTAACAGAAATAACTCACTCATGAATCACCATCGACATACTTTCGTCGTAACGCCTCGGCTCGCTGAGTATTAGACGACACTGTTGCCGTAGCTTGATCCCTGCGGATTTGAATCAGCACCACAGTGACCGCCATGACAAATAAAATGAGTGGAGCAGACCAAAGCCACATCGTATTTGAGTCAACACCGGGACGATAGCGAACAAACTCGCCGTAGCGATCCACCAAGAAATCAACTATCTCCTCATTTGAAGCACCTGATTCCAATTGCTCGTAAAGAATAGCCCTGAGATCACGTGAAATAGGTGCATTCGAATCAGCGATATTTTGGTTCTGGCACTTCGGACACCGGAGCTCCTGGCTAAGCAGCTTATAACGAACTTCTAGCTCAGGAGAGCTAAAATCATAAGTTTCGATAACCGCTGCCGAACTCGACGTCCACAAAACCAAAAGTAGCAAAATACTGCGCAGTAACATCAAATCTCACCCTCTTCAAAGTAGGGCGCCAATTGCTCGCGCCAGACAGTTTCGTCAACGACGCCGACATGCCGGTGCTGGACAATACCTTGCGCGTCGATGACGTAGGTTTCAGGGGCACCATAAACCCCGAGATCCAATCCGAAGGTGCCCTTCACATCGACAACTGTCTCGGCATAGGGATTACCGAGATCATCTAGCCACTTTTCGGCCTTTTGAGGATCATCTTTATAATTAAGACCGTAGATGGTAACGCCCGTTTTTGCGAGATCCAGAAGATAGGGATGTTCTACCCGGCAAGAGAAACACCACGTCGCCCAAACGTTGATTAAGGCGGGCTTTCCCTGCCAGCCATCAGGGGTGCGCATCGCATCATTTCCCAGGACCGGGAGCACAAAATCTGGCAAGGGATCGCCAATGCGCGCCGAGGGAAGATCCATTGGATCGAGAGCCAAACCTCTTACCAGCAACACGACAAGTGCCAAAAAAGCGATCAAAGGCGCAAATCGTTTAAACGGCTGCAACCTCAACTCCCTGCGGTGCTTCAGACCGACGCGCCCTGCGATAGCGGCGATCAAAGCTTGTGGTTAGTCCACCAACACCGATTAGCAATGCGCCAAACCAGATCCACCTTATGAACGGCTTGTGCTGAACGCGAACCGACCAGGCACCGTCACCCAGTGGTTCTCCCAATGCAATATACAAATCACGTAACACGCCTGCATCGATAGCGGCTTCCGTCATTATTTGACCGCTCGCGACGTAACGTCGTTTTTCAGGCATCAATGTAGTGAACGCCGCCCCCTTATAGGCAACCGAGAACACGCCTCTATCAGCGACGTAATTAGGGCCCTCTACCACAGTTAACGCTTGCAACGTAAAGCCGTGGTCATTGAGCGTAATGCTGTCACCCACTTCCATGCGTAAATCACGCTCTTCACTGAACTGTGTGACAAACACCGCGCCAATAATGACCAGAGCAAATCCAAAATGCGCCGTCAACATACCAATGTACGATGGCGTCAGCCGGCGCAACATCGCGCCGGCACTGGTCACCCCGCGGCTACGCTGCTGCAGATCTCGTGCCAAGCCCAACAACACCCATGCAGCCAGCAACACTGCGAGAGTTGCCCATAGGTTGACCTCGCCAATACCGAGATAAGGCACCAGCAGCGCGACAATTACGCAAATGACAGCGGGGAAACCCAGCTCACTGATCCAGCGCTTGGCTTCATCTTGCTTCCAGCGGGAGATAGGGCCTACCGCCATGAACGGTGCTACCAACGCCATGGCGGGCACAAAAACTGCATTAAAATAAGGCGGCCCTACGGAGTATTTCCCCTGCCCCAAGGCATCCATCATCAGCGGAAATAACGTTCCCACTAAAACGACGATAGCCGACACGGCGAAGATGAGATTATTCGCGAGAAGGAGTGATTCTCGGGACTCAAGCTTGTAGCTGATCGGACTCGCCACTGTCGGCGCGCGAAACGCAAACAGAGTGAGCGAGCCACCCACTACTAAGACAAGGAAGATCAAAATAAACAACCCTCGCTCCGGGTCTGCGGCGAAAGCGTGGACTGAGGTGAGCACACCAGATCGAACGAGAAAAGTCCCAAGAAGCGACAAAGAGAAGGCGGCAATGGCAAGCAGCACTGTCCACGATCTGAATAGTCCTCTCTTCTCTGTCACGGCCAAGCTATGAATCAATGCCGTACCAACAAGCCAAGGCATAAACGACGCATTTTCGACGGGATCCCAGAACCACCAACCGCCCCAGCCTAACTCGTAATACGCCCACCAACTGCCAAGCATGATGCCCAAGGTCAGAAATGCCCAGGCGACATTTGTCCACGGCCGAGACCACTTTGCCCATGCCGCATCTAACCGTCCACCCATTAGTGCCGCGACGGCAAAGGCAAACGGAACAGCGAGACCGACGTAACCCATGTAGAGAAGCGGAGGATGAATAATAAGTCCGGGGTCTTGCAACAACGGATTGAGATCGTTGCCCTCGGCGGCAACACCTGGGAGTAGTCGTTCGAAGGGGTTAGACGTAAACAGTGAAAACGCAATAAATCCAACACCAATCAAACCCAAAATACTCAGCACTCGTGCTAATACCACCAGCGGCAGACCCCGGCTTGCCACTGCCACCGCCAATGACCAAGCCCCCAAAATCCATACCCACAGCAGAAGGGAGCCCTCGTGGTTACCCCATACCGCGGAGAACTTGTAGATTGGCGGCAGTAACGAGTTCGAGTTACCGGCAACTACTTTTACCGAGAAATCATCTTGCAGAAAGACAATCACGAGGCAGGCGAATGCAATCGACAGGAAAACAAAAAAGCCTGCGGCGAGACTCGGCGCTATATTCATAGCCCAGCGCTCACCCCGCCACGCTCCGATGAGAGGAACGGTCCCTTGGAGAGCGCCGAGGCACAAAGCAATGATCAGGGCAATCTGCCCAGCTTCAGGAATCATGGTTGCGGTGCTCCTTGCGCTTGCGCTTTTTCCAGCGCGTCAGCGACTTCTGGCGGCATGTAGTTTTCATCGTGCTTAGCGAGCACCTCGCTGGCTGTCACTACACCATTTGCACCGAGGATTCCTGTCGCCACGACACCTTCGCCCTCGGCGAACAAATCGGGCAGGATACCGTCATAGGTTACAGTGACCGAACTCGCAAAGTCAGTAACGATGAACCGAGTCTCTAATTTGTCTCGCGCGCGCGTGACGCTTCCCTCGACGACCATGCCACCCACGCGAATCGAGCGGTCTGTTGGCGCTTCACCCGCCGCCACCTCTGAGGGTGAATAAAATAAGTTGATGTTGCCTCGCAGCGCATAAGATGTCAGGCCCACGGTCAGACTCGACAGTAAAACAATCACAAGCGCTATGATGAGTCGTTGTTTACGTTTTGGATGCACAGTTAACTATCGCCCTCACTCAGGTTGGATTGTCGAGCGCTGCGCAGTCTGATGGTCGCGTTGAGCGAGCGAGTCGAGACTAGGGGGCGAATGAGTGCAATCGTTAGCACGGCGAACGTAATGCCATAGGCGCTCCATACGAAGCCCCCGTGACCACCCATTAACAGCGCCTCGCCGATTGATTCGAAGTACATGACTAATCGTTTAACCTCTTATGTAACCAAGCGGAGTGTGCATACTCTTGGGTCAGTGACTGTTTTATATTCAGCATCATAAGCAATGCGAACAACACATAAAACGTCACGATCATCCCCAGTAACGGGTAAAGCATAGAAGTATCAATTGCGGAACTACCGGTGAACTTAATCGATGCGGGCTGGTGTAACGAGTACCACCAGTCAACCGATTTGTAGATGATAGGGATATTGACCGTACCAACCAGACTCAAAATGGCACAGGCCCTCGCCGCAATCGTCTTATTCTCGTAGGCCTCAAAAAGCGCCATAACGCCCACATAGAGAAAGAACAAGATTAACATCGACGTGATGCGAGCATCCCAAACCCACCATGCACCCCATGTCGGCTTACCCCAAATCGCCCCTGTTACGAGGGCAATCGCTGTGTATGCCGCGCCAATGGGTGCGGCAGCTCGCATTGCGGTGTCGGCAAGTTTAACTCGCCAAACCAAACTCACCAGTCCCGCAGAGGCCATGACGTAATAGCCAGCAAGCGCCACAACGGAAGCGGGCACGTGAATATAAATGATGCGGTAGGAGTCGCCCTGTTTGTAGTCAGTTGGTGCAAACAACAGGCCCCAGGCGCTACCCACCAATAGAGCGACAACGGTGAGGGGGAGGAGCCAAGGAATCACTCTGTCACAGAAGCGATAAACCCAGGGAGGAGAACCAAATTGATGAACGATACGCCACATGGCCCAAGTATATCCGGTAAATGATCGAAGTGGGGGTTATCAGAGCTCCAATGACACTCGAAGACCTGCCGCTATTGCCACTGGCGACAAGACGAGCCCACCAGTAACACCAGCACCAAGCAGCGCGAGCGCCACAGCCGGATCGCCCCCGCCAACCGCCTCCGTCAACGACCTCGTACCCACAATAAGAACGGGGACATAGAGCGGTAAGATAAGTAAAGATAGCAACATGCCGCCGCGCTGAATCCCAACGGTCAATGCCGCACCGACGGCCCCCAGTAGTAACATAATGAGTGTGCCCATCAATAAGCTAGCCATCAGTATCGGAGCCACACTGAGTGGCAGCCCTAGCATCAAACCAAAAAGTGGTGACACAAGGCTGAGCAGAAACCCACTCGCCAACCAAGAGGCGAGCAACTGCGGCAAGACGGCAACTGCCAACGGGATGTTGGCCATCGCTAATTGCTCCAGGCTTCCATCAGCAAAGTCGTCGGCAAAGAGTCGCATGCATAGCATGACATTCGCTAGCAGTGCGACCACCCACACAATACCGGGCGCAAGTGCGGACAGCATTTCCGGATCGGGCCCAAGACCCAGAGGAAACAAAATGATAACTAACAAGAAAAATAACAACGGGTTAACAATTTCGCCGGGGGATCTCACCAGCAGCAGCAAATGCCTGCCCGTCTGACGGATACAGTAATGAGCCAGACTGGCGTCTGCTCGCTCAGGGGCCACGATACGACTCCAAGTCCAAAACCTCGAGTCGCTCTCCCAAGTCCGCTTTCTGATGGCTGGTAAAAATCACCGCTCCTCCGTCGTCCGCGTGCTCACGAAATCGATTTTCTAAGACTCGAACACCAGCGACATCCAGTGCGGTAAAGGGTTCATCCAGAAGCCATAGACGGGCCGACGGTAAAAATAGCCTTGCGAGCGCAACGCGCCTCTGCTGACCTGCAGACAAACGGGCCGTTAACGCGTCCTCATAACCTGTCATATTTAGAGCCGCCAACGCCTTGTCCAGTTCTGAATCACTCGGTGAGCACAATCCCGCCGGATGAGTTCGCAGATTTTGACGAGGCGACATCGTGCCTTTGAGCGCTGGAGCGTGACCGCTATATAAAACGTCATCACAACGCGAAAGGTGCCCGAAGACCTCAATTCGTGCCAATCCAGCAAAAGCTCGAAGTAATGACGTCTTGCCCACACCGTTACCCCCAGCTAGCTGCAACAGACTTCCGGTAGTCACCGTTAAATTAAGGCCCGTCAACAACTGTCGCGGGCCTTTATAGACGTCGAGGTCTCTCACCTCGAGCAGCGTTGCCGTCACAACGACACCGTTTTTATCAAGGGCAGCTCGGTGTCCTCGCTACCGGTTCGATCAACTGCAAGGGTCTCGAAGTCAAACAGTTGTCGATCCGCTAATTGAGATGGCGCTACGTTTCGAAGTGACTTGAAGATGGTCTCTGTGCGCCCTGGGTATTGCTTCTCCCACTCACCTAACATGCGCTTGACCTCAGCTCGCTGCAAATTTTCCTGCGAGCCACACAAGTTACAGGGAATGATCGGGAAGTTCTCATACGCCGCAAACGCCTCGATATCCCTCTCCTTGCAATAAGACAGCGGGCGTATGACCACATTTTTTTTGTCGTCACTCAAAAGCTTGGGGGGCATCGCTTTGAGCTTTCCACCGAAAAACATATTTAAAAACAGCGTTTCGACAATATCGTCCCGATGGTGGCCCAGCGCTATCTTATGGGCCCCAATTTCTTCGGCAAACCCATACAAGGTCCCGCGACGAAGACGACTGCACAATCCGCAAGTCGTTTTTCCTTCGGGGATGACAGACCGCACCACGCTGTAGGTATCCCGCTCCAAAATGTAATAGGGAACGCCAATTGACTCCAGGTAGGCGGGCAAAATGTGCTCCGGATACTCGGGCTGCTTCTGGTCGAGATTGACCGCAATAATTTCGAAGTGAATCGGCGCGCTGCGCTGCAAATGAAGCAAGATGTCCAGCATGGTGTACGAGTCTTTACCTCCGGACAAACACACCATGACGCGGTCCCCCGCTTCTATCATGTTGTAATCCGAGATCGCCTGGCCTGTTAAACGCCGCAACCGCTTTCGCACTTTATTGTGGTTGTAGGACGCCTTCTTAGCCGCCGGAGAGACGGTCCTCACCACACTGGGCTCAGGTTTCTCTATAGGATTAGCGGTACGGCTCATTCAAATATCACAGTGGTAAAACGCGGATGATAGTGGCACAGACTGACCGAATCAAAATTACCGGCACGAATATCGTCCATACCTGTGAAAAACTGGCTTGCAGTTTGCGCGCTGGCGCATGAAAATTCCGACCGCACGACTACCCACCCGCCGATTGTTCACCCCTCTGTGAGGAGAGTTCCATGAAAACACCCGTTACGGTTACTGTCACTGGCGCCGCCGGTCAAATAGGTTATGCCCTACTTTTTCGCATTGCTTCTGGCGCGATGCTTGGCAGTGACCAACCCGTAAGACTTAACCTTCTCGATATCACGCCCGCTTTGGATGCGCTTGAAGGTGTTCGGATGGAGCTGGATGACTGTGCTTTCCCGCTACTGTCTGGCATCACCTGCAGTGACGATCCCCATGTCGCGTTTGCTGACTGCGATTACGCCTTGCTCGTCGGCGCCCGCCCACGCGGTCCTGGCATGGAGCGCAAAGATTTGCTGGAGGCCAACGCCGCCATTTTCTCGGCCCAAGGCAAGGCCATGAATGCTGTCGCAAGTCGCAATATCAAGGTGCTGGTGGTTGGCAACCCCGCCAATACTAATGCACTTATTGCCATGCACAACGCCCCGGATATTGATGGCACCCAATTTACAGCCATGACACGGCTCGATCACAATCGCGCTATCACACAGATCGCACAAAAACTGGGTGTGCCGAGCACAGACGTAAGCAATATGACCATTTGGGGTAATCACTCAGCAACACAGTATCCAGACCTATTCAACACCCGAGTGAGGGGTCAATCAGCCATTGAGCTCGTCGATCATGCCTGGTTGGAACAAGACTTTATTCCTACGGTACAACAGCGCGGCGCAGCCATTATTAACGCGCGGGGCGCCTCATCGGCAGCATCTGCGGCGAATGCGGCCATCGATCACATGCGCACCTGGGCCTTAGGCACTGCAACAAACGACTGGACCTCCATGGGCATCCTGTCGACTGGCGCCTACGGCGTGCCTGACGGACTCATTTATTCCTTTCCTTGCGTCTGCAGCAACGGTGTCTACAGCGTAGTAGAGGCTGTTAGTGTTGGCGACTTTAGTCGCTCAAGACTCGATGCAACTGCACAAGAACTCAGTGAAGAACGCGACGCAGTTCGGCACCTACTCGGCTAACCGCGTCTAGACATGCGCGCCGCCGAAGAGTCCGTATCCTCCCGGCGCGCGTTTCAAAGCTCTCGCAATACTTGAAGCGGTGGCACGGCTACCACTTTTCGACAGGCGAACGTTCCCAGAACGCCAATGATGCCCCCGCCCAATGCAATACCTGTGGGCCACAGTAACCATTGCACTTGATACTTAAGATCCAGCATTTGCGTTTGCAGCGCCCAACCTGCAGCTTCAGACCCTAAAATGGCAAGAACGCCCGCGAGCGCGCCCATGACAGCAAACTCAATGGCCACGGCGCCCAGTAGCGTGCTTCGGCTCGCACCTAACGCGCGTAAAATAGCGCTCTCGTGCAAGCGCTCATCAACACTGGCACTGACGCCGGCAATGAGCACCAGCGCCCCGGCGACCAGTATCACAAGCAGCACCAATTCAATCGCTTGGCTCACCTGATCTATGATGGTTTTAATTTCCTGAATAGCGACATCGAGCTCGATGATGGTCAGCGTTGGCATCAGGGCCAACAATTCGCCAACGCGAGGCTTTTCACTCGGATCGAGGTAAAAACTTGTAAAGAGGGTGCTGGGGAAGCGCTGCAGTAAGCTATCTGGAAAAATGACGAAAAAGTTGGGCTGCATAGACTCCCAGTTAACCTCACGGATACTTGCCACCTCCACAACGAATTCATCTGCCGCGATTCTAAGGCTCAGCCGATCACCGACCTTGGCTCCAATGTCGTCAGCAAAACCATCCTCGAGGGAGATCAAAGCGTCTTCTGTGCCGGGCTCCCACCACGATCCCGACACAAGCTTATTGCCCTCGGGCAATGTGTCGGTCGATGTGAAATTAGCCTCTCTCTGCCGCGCCCCCTCCTCAAACTCATCCCAATTGGGCAATGGCTTATCGTTAACCGCCATAACTCGCCCCCTCGCCGCGGGATACAACTCACCCACCTCAATATCGCGTTGGGCGAAAAAGTCTAATAATGTCTGTTCCTCTGAAGAGGCGAGGTTTAATACAAAGTGGTTAGGGGTGCCTTCGGGGATTTGAAGACGCCATTGATCCAACAGACTTGTCCTGACAGCCGTGAGCACGAGTAGGAGCATGATTGCGATGCCAAAAATGACCACTTGGAACGCACTGGCATTGCCACGGCGCTGCATGCCGGCCAGTGCCAGACGCCAAATACTCCCCGCGCTACTGCCGATTTGACGACTGCCCTTTAAGAGCAGCTGAGCCGCGCCGAATCCAAGACCCACAGTCAGCGCCACAGAGCCGAGCAGAGCGCCGGTAAGCTTCAGGTCTCCGCTGTACCACAACATCAAGAGCCCCAGTGATATTGCACCTAGGACAAGATCCGATGCACGAGTGGCATCAGCAATCGTTTCCTCGCGACGAATAACCCTGAGCGGTGATACCGCACCCAGTCGAGCCAAAGGGGGCCACGCAAAAAAACCAATACAGACCAAGGCGGTGACTCCACCCGTAATGTAAGGCGACCAGCCGGTAGCGGTGATTTCACCGGGCAGTTGATCTGCAAGTGCGTTAAACATGGCGCTCTGAGCCAACCAGCCGATGCCACTTCCGATGATGATTGCAATGAGCCCAAGCCACGCGAGGCTGAACGCATATAGTTGTTGAATGGTATGCTTAGTCGCTCCCAAACTTTTCATTACGGCGACTTGATCGGTGTGACGCTCGCCAAAACGCCGAGCCGCCACCAAGATCGCAGCTGCGGCCAAGACGACGCCAAGACTTCCTGCAAGTAAGAGAAAACCCCGTGCACGATCCAAGGTAGCCCCAATGCCGGGTTGCGACTCATCAACGGTCAATACACGCTGCCCCTGCACGAGTTGTGGTTTTACCCAGTCATGAAAACGATCCAGTTGGTCAGAATCGCCTGCAACCAGCATTCTGTAAGTCACTCTGCTGCCCGGCTGAATGACCCCCGTGGCGTTAAGATCCACGGAATTCATTACCAAGCGTGGGCCGTAGCCAAAAAAGCCACTTGTCGAGTCAGGCTCGCTCAGGAGCGTTCCCGCTACGGTCAATGTGGCATCGCCAACATAAACGTCATCACCAATCGATACTGACAACTGCTCTACCAGTCTAGGTGCCAAAAACACTCGGCCGGGCTCAGGCATGTCGGAAGATGGCTGGAGTGACCCCGTATCAATCGATAGCGCGCCCCGAAGTGGATATGCTCCACCAACCGCTTTGACAGAAGCAAGAAACATCTCATCAGAGTCCGATATGACCATGGATGAAAAGGTGACTGTCTCGGCGCGCGCCAAACCTAAACTGTCCGCTTCATCAATCCAGGTTAACGGGACCAAACTTGCACTGGAGACCACTAAATCTGACGCCAAGAAGCTCGCTGATTCGCGTTCAAGATTTAATTGAAGTCGATTGACAAATCCGCTTATCGCAACGACCACAGACACGGCTAATAGCAAGGCGCTGAACAGCACTCCCAACTCACCGCCGCGCCAATCGCGCAGTAGCAATCGAATTGAGCTGGTGATGGGTGACGTCACAGTGCTTCTTCTAGTCGGCCTGCCGACATACTGAATTTGCGTTGGCAACGATCGGCAAGATCTGTGTCATGAGTCACCAGCACCAGGGTCGTGCCTTCCTCAATGTTCAGATCAAACAATAGCCTCACGACATTGGCACCCGTCACCGTATCGAGGTTCCCCGTAGGCTCATCAGCAAACAAAATAACTGGCGCCGAGGCAAAGGCACGCGCTATAGCGACGCGCTGCTGCTCGCCGCCCGACAGCGTCCGAGGGTAATGATGCAGGCGCTCTCCCAGCCCCACTCTGGCGAGAAAACCCTCGGACTTTTCTCGCGCACCCTGTGTACCGGCCAGCTCAAGCGGCAACATCACGTTTTCAAGTGCTGTGAGCGCCGGGAGCAATTGGAAATTTTGAAAGACAAAGCCTACTTTTTCGCTGCGCAGGGTGGCACGCTGATCCTCATCGAGGTCAACGATATTGATATCATCGAGGTAAATATCGCCCGCAGTGGGCGAATCGAGTCCCGCCAGCAACCCTAGCAATGTAGACTTGCCAGATCCGGAGGCGCCTACAATGGCGGCAGTCTCTCCCTGCTTGATTTCCAAATCGATCCCTCGCAGGATTTCAAGCTCGGACGAAGCCGTGCCAACTCGTTTACTCAGCTGGGATGTTTTGATCATGCGTTACTACCTCTGGCATCACTTACGACAGCGTCTCTGCGCTGGACTTGTCTTGCTACTACTTACCCTTTCACATCAGTCTGCAGCCGCGTCCGGTCCCAGTATATTGGTTTTGGGCGACAGCTTGAGTGCAGCATACGGCATGGACATGGAGCAAGGCTGGGTCAATTTGCTTGAACAACGCCTCAAGATTAAGGCGCCCAATGCGAAGGTGATTAATGCCAGCATATCGGGGGAAACAACCGGTGGCGGCGCGACGAGACTAGCCGGATTGCTCGACAAATACGAACCCAGCGTTGTGATTATTGAGCTTGGCGGCAATGACGGACTTCGGGCGTATCCGATAAAACAGATGCGGCGCAATCTGAAAACCATGACCGACGCCGCTTTAAACACCAATAGCAAAGTGCTTCTGCTGGCTGCCGAAGCCCCGCCCAACTTAGGGCGCCGATACACTGCCCTTTTCCGTGAGAGTTATACTCAGCTCGCGCAGAACGAGGCCGTTATGTCGTTACCCTTTATCGTAGAGCATATCTTTTTGTCAGATGAACTGATGCAAGCGGACGCCACTCATCCCAATGCCAAAGCACAACCGCTGCTACTGGATGTGGTGTGGCCGTCTTTACTTACGTTGTTGGGAAATAGTATCGATGAGTGAGGCAAGGCCGCTACGCGACACCCTTGAAACCGTGATTTTCGGCACCGAAACACGCGGGGGCAACCTGTTTGATGTGGCGCTTCTGATCACCATATTAGCCAGTGTCGCTGTCGTTATGCTCGACTCCGTGAATGCCTATCACGAACTCTACGGTCCGCTTTTTCGCATTCTCGAAATCACCTTTACCCTCGTATTTACACTCGAATATCTGACCCGACTTTGGTGTGTTCGCAACCCCATGGCCTATGCCATTAGTTTCTGGGGAGTCATTGATTTACTGGCCATCCTACCGACATTTCTGACCCTGTTCGTCCCGGAAGCCTCCTCTCTCATGGTTATCCGCCTGCTGCGTGTACTGCGGGTCTTTCGAATCCTGCACTTGTTTGAACTCCACGAAGAGTACATTGAAATCATTGGTGTACTGCGAGCTACATCCAGATCAATCCTAGTGTTTTTCTCCCTCGTGATGGTCACCGTCGTCGTATTCGGTTGTCTCTTATACGTCATCGATGGCCCTGAGCACGGTTTTGTCAGCATTCCGATGAGTATCTATTGGGCCATCGTTACCATTACGACGGTCGGTTATGGTGACGTCGTGCCAGGCACCCCCATGGGGCGATTTGTTGCCTCAATTGGTATTTTGGTCGGTTATTCGATTCTAGCCGTGCCGACAGCGATCATAACCAGTAAACTATGGGAACGATTAGGGTCAAGACGAGCCGCACAAACCCTCGCGTGGAACTGCCAAGTATGTGCTGGTGCGGACCACGCACTGGATGCGGCATTTTGCAAACACTGTGGCGCCGAAATGGACATTCCAGATGAAATTCGCGCACCAAGGCCAACGCTGCCGTGACTAAAAATCCAACCGACATTTTTTCCCATCGGAAGTACTGGGCAGAGTGCTTTGGGCCTGCACCATGGCTGCCCATGTCACGTGCCGAAATGGACGAGCTCGGCTGGGATAGCTGCGACATCATCATTGTTACCGGAGATGCCTACGTCGATCATCCGAGCTTCGGTATGGCCGTCATCGGGCGGGTGCTAGAGGGACAAGGTTTTCGGGTCGGCATCATATCCCAGCCTGACTGGCGCAGTGTTGATCCCTTCCGGGAGCTGGGAAAGCCGAATCTGTTCTTTGGCATAGCCGCTGGCAATATGGACTCCATGATCAACCATTACACGGCTGATCGAAAACGACGAAATGATGACGCCTACACCGCCGGCGATGTAGCGGGAAAACGCCCTGATCGTGCGGTAACTGTCTACAGTCAGCGCGCCAGAGAAGCGTATCGCGACGTACCTGTGGTCATAGGCGGCATTGAGGCCAGCCTTCGTCGCATGGCGCATTATGATTACTGGAGCGACACCGTAAGGCGCTCTGTCCTCGTAGACAGCAAGGCCGATATATTGCTCTACGGCAACGCTGAGCGAGCGATTATCGATCTCGCCCACGGTCTCGCCAATGGCAAAACGATAGACCAACTCAAGCATTTGAGAGGGACCGCCTTTCTTGTTACCGAGGTCTTGCCCGGCTATCGCCTCATTGACTCTTCATCAGTCGATCAGCCTGGCAAAGTAGAACCGCACCTCAATCCTTACGAGGGTATGGAGCCCGAGGTTTGTGACAATGAGTCGGCAAAATCGGAACCACCGATTGAGATTGTTGCGGCGCCGGTAACGCTGCAGGCCAGCAGCAATCCGAACAAAGATGTGATCAGATTACCCAGCTATGAACGCGTCAAGGACGATCCGGTGTTGTATGCGCACGCCGCTCGAGTCATGCACAAGGAGACCAACCCGCATAACGCGCTGGCGCTGATACAAGCGCACGGAGATCGTGAGGTTTGGTTCAACCCTCCCCCTATCCCCCTGTCCACGCCCGAGCTCGATTGGGTTTTTGAGCAACCCTATCAACGCCGACCTCATCCGATTTATGGCGAGGCAAAAATTCCGGCGCTGGAGATGATCCAGCACTCCGTCAATATCATGCGCGGCTGCTTTGGCGGCTGCACGTTTTGCTCCATTACGGAGCATGAAGGTCGCATCATCCAGAACCGCTCCGAAGACTCCATCGTGCGTGAAATTGAGAAGATTAGAGATACCAGTCCCAGTTTTACGGGCGTTATTTCGGATCTTGGCGGTCCTACCGCCAATATGTGGCGCTTGGCATGCAAGAGCGAGGAGATCGAAGCAAAGTGTCGCAAACTGAGCTGCGTCTTCCCTGGCATCTGCAAAAATTTAAATACCGATCAAACACCGCTCGTACATCTTTATCGCAGGGCACGAGCCATACCTGGCATCAAAAAAGTGTTAATCGCCTCTGGTCTGCGTTATGACATTGCCGTCGAGACACCCGAATACGTCAAAGAACTGGTAACGCACCACGTTGGGGGATATCTGAAAATTGCCCCCGAACATACCGAGGACGGCCCGCTCGATCAGATGATGAAGCCGGGCATTGGAACCTATGACAAATTCAAGCAGCTGTTTGATACCTACACCAAAGCCGCCGGTAAAAAGCAGTACTTAATTCCCTATTTTATCGCGGCGCACCCCGGCACCACCGATAACGACATGGTTAATCTAGCGCTGTGGCTAAAACGCAATAAGTTTAGAGCCGATCAGGTGCAGACGTTCTATCCCTCGCCCATGGCGCTCGCCACAGCGATGTATCACAGCGAGAAGAATCCGCTGAAAAAAGTTAGTCGCGAGTCTACGCAGGTCCCTGCAGTGCGGAGTATTAAACAACGCCGTCTTCACAAAGCGTTTCTGCGCTACCACGACCCTGATAATTGGCCCGCACTGCGTGATGCGCTCAAGAAAATAGGCCGTCGCGACCTCATTGGCAATGGACCGATGCACCTTGTGCCGTCCCGACAACCACCCAAACGGCATCGTCTTGTAAAGGATGGGCGAGGAACAACGCCTTTCAGGACCAAACACACCCGGTAAGTTTGACTGCAATCCGGCGGAACAAGGCTTTGCAGCGCGCAAAAATACTGCTACGGTCCGAGACATAACGATAAGTATTTATAGTGGCACCACGAACAACAATCACAATAGATAGGGATACCTATGAAATTTATACACACGTCATTGAGTCTTGCGGTTTTCGCCGTTTTGAGTGCACCCTCACTCGCGCAACAAGCCATGGAGGAAGTCGTAGTCACGTCAACCAAGCGCGCTGAATCAATTCAAGATGTTCCATTGTCTGTCAGCGTGATCAGCGGGGAACTTATGGAGCGCGCAGAGGTCCGAGATTTGCTCGATCTGCAATCGCTTGTACCCTCACTGCGAGTGCCGCAGTTCCAAAACTCAACACAGACAAACTTTGTCATCAGGGGATTTGGTAACGGTGCTAACAACCCAGGCATCGAGCCCTCGGTAGCGGTCTTTATTGACGGTGTGTATCGAAGCCGCTCATTGGCACGAATATCTGATCTGCCCAATATTCAGCAAATCGAGGTGCTTCGAGGCCCACAAAGCACGCTTTATGGTAAAAATGCGTCTGCCGGTGTGATCTCCGTCACGACGTCTCAGCCCGAGTTCGAGCAACGCGGCAACCTAGAGTTCGGCATCGGCAATATGGGCCAGAAATCGACGCGAGGCTATATCACAGGCCCCTTGTCTGAAACGGTAGCCTACAGCCTTGGCGGCAGCCTACTCCAGCGAGACGGGTATTTTGATAACCCGGTCAATGGAAATGCGCAGAACGAGCGAGACCGTTGGACACTGCGCGGTGAATTATTGGTCACGCCAAGCGAAGACACAGAACTGCGGGTGATCTACGATTACGACGAGCTAGATGAGGTCTGCTGTGGCACCGCCAACCTTATCGATGGGCCAGCTGGTGCGGCTCTTGCGGCGCTGTCGACAATCCCCGGTACCGCGTATGACTCTGAAGCGCCCTTCTCGTTTAGAACCTATGGCAACTTAGACCCCATAAATCGCTCTGAAAACTCGGGTTTAACGATCGATTTTCGCACCATGTGGGGTGGCGTCGACGTCAGGTCTATCACGGGATACCGTGATTCGTACTCTGATCAGCCTCAGGCCGATATTGACTACTCAGCGGCCGACGCTATTGGTAATCAGGTCTACAGTACAGACATCCAGACCTTCACGCAGGAATTCCGCCTTAGCGGCGAAACTGAGAACATGGACTGGCTGATTGGTGGCTTTTACTTTGACGAGAGCATCGATTTCGTCAGTGCTATTGATTTTGGCAGCCAATGGCGAAATTACGCCAATATTCTGGTCGCCGGCACGCCGGCCGGTGGCGAAGCCATCACAGGTAGTCTAGAAGCCTTGCTCGGTTATGCGCCGGGCACTTTCTTTGCTCCAGGCACCGGTGTGCAAGAGACTGCGACACAGGAAAACGAGACATACTCGTTTTTTGGGCAAATGACCTACGCACTGTCAGACAAAACTGATGTCACAGTGGGTTTGAACTTCCTCGACGATGACAAGGCGATCACGCTTAATCAGGAAAATACTGACATTTTCGCCCAACTCCAATTAGATGGTGCTGATGGGGCTACTGCCTTGACCAATGCGGGCTTCCTTGGGGCCTTCCCAGGCGCGTTTGCGGGTACCTTCGGTCTGCCCTACACGCCCGAAAACGTTGCACTCGTCAGCTCTAGTGCCGCGGGTGCGGCTGGCCTTGCAGGGCTTCAAGCAGGCGTTCTCGCACAAGTGGCAGGAGCCGTTGCGGCATCTGATCTCTCGGATCCTGCACAGAACCCCTTTGTCGGTCTTCAGGCGCTACAGTTCTTGCCACCGATGTTAGGCATCCCAAACCCAGCACAACCGGGCACGTCGAACGACGAAAAAATCACCTACACCGTAAGCTTGTCACATGCGTTTAGTGACAACCTCAACGCCTACGCGACCTATGCAACGGGTTACAAGGCGACGAGCTGGAACCTCTCACGCGATACGCGCCCCACTGCTGGCGAATACAATGCCTTAGTCGCGGCGGGTGAGCCGTTGCCAAACAACCTCACTTTAGGCACACGCCTTGCGGGGCCTGAGGAGTCGGAAGTGATAGAGCTAGGTGTGAAGTACGACACCAGCTGGGGTTATATCAACGCGGCCATTTTTGATCAAACCATTGAAGGTTTCCAATCGAACGCATTTACTGGCGCTGGCTTCAATCTAACCAATGCCGGTAAGCAGTCGGTGGACGGGTTTGAGGTGGATATGATGGTCCGTCCAACCGATAATCTGTCTATCGCGCTGTCAGCTACAGTGCTTGATCCTTTGTACGACGATTTCCAAGGCGCTGTGCTTAATGGCGCACCTGCTGACTTCAGCGGGCTTCAGCCAGCCGGCATTCACGAGCTGAGTTTCAGCGCCGTTGCTACCTATGACTTCACTGTCGGCGGTTGGGATGGTTTCGTTCAGGCTGATTATCAACACGACAGCGAAGTTGATATTAACGACGGTGGTGACCTATCGCTTATTAACCAACAGCTTGAAGCGCTCGGTAGTCGCAAGCGCGAAGTTAATATGTTTAACGCAAGTGTAGGCTTTAAAAAGAACGATTGGCAGATTAGATTGTGGGGACGTAACTTGACTGATGATCAATGGTTAATTACGTGGTTCCCGTCGGTCGCTCAAACGGGTAGTGTTTCAGGCTATCCAAACCAACCCCGTACTGTTGGCGCGACAATACGCCGCAACTTCTGAGCAATATCAAGGTGCCTAGCGGGCTGCTAGGCACTCCTCTATAAACGCCCCGAGCAATGTAAACTCATGCTTCCGGGGCGTTTTTTTGCGCCACA